>Ga0156359_148_pt1 | contig 100397 bp, 81 predicted proteins | sample RifOxyA1_FD_108004 | JGI IMG/M metagenome (GOLD analysis project Ga0156359, IMG submission 108004) | Bdellovibrionales bacterium RIFOXYA1_FULL_36_14 | reverse complement strand
GTATTTGGTTCACTTTATGCCGAAGACAAAAAAAAGGAAGAGGCCAAAACCCAGGATTTCCAAATTACCGGTGAAGCGCCGGAAGGATTTGGTGGAGGCTATAAACTCAACTTTAATAAAGAAAAAACCACCTTTATTAAACTTTGGGGTTATTCAAGACTGGCATGGGACTTTAACTCACCTACTAATAAATTAACCCAACCATACTTTAGATTTTTAATTGATGGCAAAAAAAATGAAAAGGTTGAATTCCATACCCGCATGGATTATCAAAGTGCTTTCCACATGTCCAAACTCAACACTAGCGATACGATTGCCCAAGGCAAAGCATATGGTGCGCCTACCCTTTATTTTGCTAGAGCATACGTAACTTATCTGCTTAATGATAATCTTAAAATTGATGCTGGTAGAATCATCCAGTTCAATTATCGCTACGATGTTTTAACTAGCACCACAACCCCTGTTGGACTTGGTATTGCTCCTCACTTTGCCAAAGGTGATTTCACGACTGACCTCTCACTATTACACATCAGCGATAATCAAGAAATGGGCCCAAACCCAAAAGCAGGTAATGAAGCGGTTTATGTGGGTGGTCGAGTAGGATATTCCAACGTACTTGCTAAAGATGTAAAACTATCTTACGGGCTCGGATATCACGGCAATTACAAAGAAGTTGGCGAACGATACCACGAAATTATGCCCGACATTACGCTTAATCTCCCCTTCGATATTTATATTCTTACCCAAACTGTACTCCATGACGTAAGAGACGGTGAGAATAATAACAACTTCCAAAGCTATAACGAGATAGGTAAAGACATCACTGACAAATTGGCGTTAGATATGTTCTTCGACGCCTTTAAAGAAGGTGCGGATGAATCATACTATGATCTTGGTTTTGAAGCCATTTATAAATTCACTCCTTCCATTTCTGCCGTTTATTCTGGAAGATACCACGATGCTTTTGACAACAAAATTGGCGACAAAAACACCCAAAAGTTAACTAGCAAAGTTTGGATGGATATAAATTTCTAAATAAAGACAAGCTAAATATTCTACGTTCAAGGGCCAATGATTTATTGGCCCTTTTTTTTACTCCAGTATCAAAGTGAATCCAGGGGTCTTGAAATTTCAAGTGCTTTTCTTGGCATGAATCTGGCAACATAGATTGGTAAGAGGGAACCAGTCAAAACAAGGAGGTTTTGGTGGTAAGAGATATCTTAACAATCATTTTTTTGGTTTTAGTTCTAACCGTGTTTCAGTCCTGCTCCAGCTCTCGCACTAACTTTGTGGAAAAAAAACATCCAAGCATGGATCTTAAAAGCCCCGAGTACTCGATTAAATAGACACGGTAATTTTTTCCCTTTTTCAGTTTTAATCATTTCCTACAAAGCACTCTTTATGACGTGTCCGATAAAATCCAAGGAAGGATTTTATTAAGGACATTGTCATGAAAGAAGCCACTAAAATTTTACCTATCGTTGCGGATGATTTTATCGGGCTAGTGCTTGATGAAAATCAAATTGAAAAAAACCAGCTACCTCTTGAAGAATTGTTTTACCTGCGCTTCAATGAGAAAATCCTCGGTCCAATTTGGAGTCAAAACCTTAAAGAGTTTTTAAAAATTCATAATCATCAAATCGCAGAAGATGTGCACATCAGAACTTTTAGTGGAACCGAGTGGATGAATCTTTTTGAACATCCCCTCTTTACCAGAAGAAAACCTCAGGTCGTTGCAGAAAATAATCTCAAAGGTAATGAGCAAGTACTTGTATTAGAACATGGGATGCCAGTTGGCCCCTATCATCTGGATACCATTAGAAATAAAATTCAACAAAATGAACTGATTTTAACTGACATGCTCTCCACTGATAGTGGAAAAACCTGGCAACATATTTATAAATTTGACGTGTTTGATAGAAGAAATAAAACTTCTGCCACCTTACCAGCGGCACCTAGTAATATTACCGAGCGGATTGAAAATACTCAGACCGTGGAGACCGGTCATTTTTCTCAAATTGCCGATCTCTATAATGTAAGACCTAAAATTGACCAACATGTTTTTACCCAACAAGTTTTAAACCACTCAAAATTGATGTTACATAACAAGCCTTTTGCCTTATTGGTGGTCTTGATCGTAGGCTTTGTTGGTCTCATTATTCTAACAGATTTATTTACGCCTACCCATATCGTGGATGAAGACTCCAGCTCGTTTAAATCAGAGACGCCCTCTGTACCATCCAATAACGTCGAATCTTTTAAATCTACGTCCAAGTTTAAGTCTAATTTTGAAAGCCAAAGAAATAACTTAAATAACCCTACCCAAATTGACAAACGAAGACCATCGCGTACTAATGCCTACACCCGCACCAAAAATGTTTTCAGAAGAGAAAGGGGCAATACTTGGGTTAAAGAAGTCAGTAACCCTCAAAATGAACCTTCGAGAGATCTGAGTGCTAATATTAGTGAAGATAATAGCGATTATGGTGAAATAAACAGCGAAGATGCCGTGCATAATTCCAGAGAAGGTTTTTTAGAAACATTGGATCAAACATCCAGCGAAGCTGAGCAGGCTCCAGAATCCCCGGAAACTTCCGAGTAATTTCAATCCAAAATCCATCGTCATTTAGTTTGATTTATGCTAATTTTTTTGCATGCCAAAAATTCCTTTTGAATTATTATCTCGCTTCACCACTTCGGCCAATGCCAAATCTCTTTTTTTAAGCTTTGAAGGCATTGAAGGAGCTGGTAAATCCACGCAAATCAATACGGCTTCCAATTTTTTAAAATCAGCAGGATACGATGTTTTACTTTTACGAGAGCCGGGAGGAACTGAGTTTGGGGAGCGACTTCGGAGTGCTATTTTAAACAGTCAAAAGGATCTTCACCCTTTAAGTGAAGCCTTTCTTTTTGCTTCCTCCAGGGCCCAATTATTATATGAGGTTATTTTACCCAAATTAAAACAAGATGGCACCGCCGTCATTTGCGATCGTTATATTGATAGCTCCATTGCTTACCAGGGATATGCGAGAAAACTGGGCACCCAGACGGTGCTGGAAATCCATGGCCATCATCCACTAACCATTGTCCCGCACCAAACTTTTTATATAAAAATATCTCCCCAAACCTCCCTGGAAAGACAAAAAATTCGAAACCAAAAAAAAGATTATTTTGAATCAAAGGGATTGGCCTTCTATGAATCCCTAGTGAAAGGATACGAGGAAGCAGCCGCCCTTTTTCCCCATAGAATTATCAGCATTGACGGAGAAAAAGATCAAACAAGTGTAAGTGCGCAGCTTGAACTTAAATTAAAAGAATTGATAAAGTGAATAGCCACCTTTTGCAAATACTTCTAAATAAATGGCACTCTAAAACTCTTGGACACTTTTATATTCTGACCGCGTCCGCCGGTTCCAACCGGCCCACCGACGATTTAGTTAATTTTATAAACGCACTTCTAAAGGCCATACTCTCTAAAGAAAACCAGCTAACCCAACTGTCTTTTGAGCATGTCCGGGAACTTAATTACCCTGATATTTTATTTGTCGAACCGACTTCTACTCATTACGTGATGGATGATTTCAAACTTTTTTTTAAAACCCTGTGTTTTAACAACTATCAACTATCCTGGCGCTTTATTATCGTGGATCAGGCCCACCTCATTCCAGAAATGATTCTCAATAAACTCTTAAAATCTTTGGAAGAAACTAGGAAAAATACTACCATTTTATTTTTAAATCCCACTAGCAAAGCGCTGCTTAAAACGGTGGAAAGTCGGGCCTTAAACCTAAAACTGGCCAGCACCTCCGACTCACAAATCAATTTTAATCTTTTGGATAAAACCAATTTATTCAATTATCTTTTAGAAAAATATAAAAACCAGGCCGATATGAAAGTATTAATCAATATTTTTATTAAATATTTAAGTGGTGAAATTGCGGAGGTTAAATTTATTGAGAGTTGTAAGACAAAGTCTATTGAAGCCATGAATTTTGGAAAGTTGGCCATTGATATCTTATCTTCCCTAGATACCAACTTTAAACATAAGGAAAATGCCTTAAATGAAATTAAATGGTTTATGACTTCTGTTGATTATAATCTTAACAATGAAGATCGCATTCTCGGAATGCTTTGCGCCGTATCAGACAGCTATAATAATGCTAAAGTGAGCATTGACACACCTTAAAAAAAACACGATTATTCTTCTTTGTTAACTTTAATAACTGGTTAAACATATGCATCCTAACGATAACGATATTCAAAATATTGAGCCTATTGATTCTGAGGTAACCCCAAACGATTCTGTAGAATTCAACGAATCAATAGAAAGCACAGAAGATGAGCTTTCACCCCTTCCAGAAGACAATGGTGAATCCACTCAGGGAACAGAATCTAAATATAAAGAGGGCCAAAAGCTAACCATGATCAATGTGCGCTTTCCTGGAAATGCGAAAAGCCACCCTTTTTTGCTGGGTAAGAAGAAATTAAATTATAATCAGAAAGTTTTGGCCATGAGTGATCGCGGTATGACAATTGGCTACGTAAACTCCTTTCCCTACGAGGTGGATTATCATCCATCTATGCAACCAATTAAAAGCGTCTCTCAGATCCCCAGCGAAGCCGATATCAAGGCCAAGAATGATCTGGAATATAAAGAAAAACAAACTGAGGATATCTGCAAAACTCTTATTGATAAACATAAATTAGATATGATTATCACCCATGTGGAAATTATCCAATTTGGGAAAAAGGCGGTTTTTTATTTTAACTCTCCTTCCCGAGTTGATTTTCGTGGTTTAGTTAAGGATTTGGTTAGTGAACTTAAAATGCGCATAGAACTGCGACAAATTTCAATCAGAGATCGGGCTGCCGGTCTGGGGGCCATAAGTTCTTGTGGCCAAAAAACTTGCTGTTCCTATTTTTTAAAAGATTATGGCAATGTAAGTATTAAAATGGCCAAAAACCAAAATATCACCCTTCTTCCTGGAAAAATCAACGGAGTTTGTGGCCAGATAAAATGCTGTATGCGTTTTGAAAATGAGCACTATACTGAAAAAAGAGAATCACTACCCAAAGAAAATGCTATCATTCAAACCAAATCCAAAGATATTGGGAAAGTCATTAGATTAAATTTACTAGAAAGCACCTTTGATCTGATTACAAGTAACGGAGTCAAAAGACGTTATTATAAAACTGAGTTTTCTAACCCAGATTCCTATGTAACAAACCCCGACTTTCCTTCCAGGTTTGATCATATCATCGATGAAACTTCACAAATAATTGGTCTACCTGAAAAAGTGTGCCCCCAAGATTGTGAATGCGAAAAGCACTGTCAAAATAATTACCAAACTATTTTTCCCAAACAATTCCCGGATAATAATGAAGACCCCCAAAATTCCCAAGATACGCAGGATATACAAGAGACAAAAGACACTCCACTAGAACGATCACATGATAAAGAAAAGCAAGAGTTTGGTAGGGAGCGGGAGCAACGACCTAACTATTCAAAGTCTAATCGTTATAAAAATAGAACGAATAATCAATCCGGTGGTAATCATTTTAAAAATAAGCATAATAAGGGAAACTAGTTATACTTCATGGGTCTAAAAATTATTCATACCTCTGACTGGCATTTAGGTAAGAAATTATTTAAAATTGATCGCCTTGATGAGCAAAAACTTTTTCTTGATTGGCTAAGTGAATTCATTATCTCCAGCGGTATTGATATTCTATTAGTTTCCGGGGATGTTTTTGACTCACCAACTCCATCCAACGAAAGTGTCAAAATCTATTTTGATTTTTTAAAAAACCTCAGTACAAAATCAAAATGCCTGACTTATATTATTGCTGGCAATCATGACTCCGGAAAATTTTTGGAAGCCCCCAAAGAAATACTTAAAGATCTAAATGTTTTAGTATGCGGGAAGCTGGCCTGGACCGAGCACAACGTGCTGTCACCTGAGCATAAAGCTACCCTAAAATATAACGACTTGGAAATCAACCTAGTACTTATTCCCTATTTTAGAAGTCACGAGATTTTAAATTTAAACTCTCTGACCTTCGATACTCAAGAAGATAATCAATCAGATAATTTTGGCATTCATCATCGATTTGACGAATTATTTAAAAACTTGCTCCCAGAGAAAGCTCCTAACCAATTTAACATCTTGTTACTTCATCATCTCCTTGAGGGTTATGAACTCTCTGGCAGCGAACAAATCATCCATTTATCCGGCATCGAGGGTTTTAAAAAGAAACTTTTTGTCCCCTATTTTGATTATGTGGCCTTGGGACATATTCATAAAACCATGAATTTTAAATGCGACCAATGCCAAATTTGCTATTGTGGTGCCCCTTTAAAATATCGCTTTGATGAATTTAACCAAAAACACGTAACCCTTTTAACACTTGATTATCAAAATCAAACCATGCAATCCCAAAAAGAATTAATTCCAGTTCCCACGTTCAGAGATATTTTATCCATTAAAATTAATCAATCAAATTACGAGGAAGTCATTAAGCAAGTGGCCAAGGACTACCCAAATCGCCCACTATCACCGATCGTTGAAGCAATACTGCTCCTTGATTTACCCAACGCTCAGTTAACCCAAACCATCAAAGAATTGTTTTTAGAGCATAATATTGAACATTTTATTTTATACACAGATTTCAAGCAAAACCAAGAAGAGGCGCCTTTACCCAACATAAATGAATTCAATGATTATGAATTAACCGATCTTTTTCATCTTTTTTATAAAGAAAAGTTTTCAGGGACTACTCAAATTGATACCAAGATTTTAGATTCATTCAAAGAATTGCTCATCAACTCTCATGATCAACCTAATGATTCTGATACTCAGGATCTTTCATGAAGCTGATTCATTTATCCATCAAAAATATCACTTCGTTTAAAGGTATGCATGAAATTGATTTTGCTTTTTTAAATGAAGAAAATCTATTTGCCATCACCGGCCAAACCGGCACCGGTAAATCCTCTATTTTAACGGCCATCTCTTTGGCCTTATATGGAAAAAATTATAAAAAAACCCTAAGCTCCAATGATTTTGTTAGTCTGGGGGCCAGTGATGCCTATGCCAAACTTATTTTTAAACACAATCAAGAAATTTATACTGCCATATGGGAAATAAAATTAAAAAAGAAGGATCTCTCTCCTATAAAGGGAGCAACACCTAAAAGACATCTGGCCAAAAACGATGTTTTACTTGATTGCACCGCTGCTCAATTGCTCAATTTAAGCTTTGAACAATTCACCAAAACGGTCATTTTAAACCAGGGGGAATTTTCCAAATTTTTAACCAGTACTTTTAGTGAAAGACGAAATATTCTAGAAAAGCTTCATGGTTGTGAGCAGATTTCTATAATGGGTAAATTCCTTGCCGCTCAAATAAAAGATTTAGAATCCCAAATGGCAACCACCCAGTCCTTTATCGATAACACCAAGGGTTACACCAAAGAAGAAATCGATCAGTTTCAACAAATTATTCAATCTAGTCAAAAACGCTTGCAAACATATGAGGATATTTTAAATTTGCTCTTTAAACAGCAAACGCTAACTAAAGATCTTAAACAAACGCTGGTTAAATATTGTGAATCCACGCAAAACTTAAAAAGAAGAGAAGATGAACATACTCAGGCCTTAGCAATTTTTCAAAAAGCAAATACCCATCTTTGTCAATTAACCGAAACGCTTAACACTCAAAAGAAAAGTTACCAAAATTTAGCCCCTCAATTGCAACAGGCCATTAAATATCAGCAAATAATCAAAAGTATCACCTCCCAAATCAAAGTTCTAGAGCAGCAAGCACAAGCTTTAAATCAACATATCGATGAAAAACAATCCCGACAAACCTATCTATTAACTAAAATTAAAAATAACGATGAATTATTGCTTTTACAAAAGACCAAAGATCCCGGCCTAATTGATCCTCCCATCAATCTCCATCAAGTGCATGATCTTTTAAATCAACTTCAAACGCAAACTAACGAACACCTTCTGCTTGAACAAAGCGCTCAAATCAACCAAGCGCAAATACAAAGGATTGAAGCTAAAATAAGCGAAGCCCGCCAAACACTTCAGTTGGAAAATAATCTCCTAGGCAACCACACTGCTTCCCTCAATTCCTTAGGCCTTGAAGCTCATACTCAAAAGCACCAAACCTTACTTAGTAAGTATCATACCTCCCTAGAAAACCATAAAAAGCTAGAAGCATTGACTTTAAAAAAACAAATCAACACTTCGAACTTAAATCATCAGGCAAGTGAGTTGAAATCCCTTAATCAACAGGCCAACATGATAAGAGAAAACTTGCAAATGCAATTGGCCCAATTAAAAGAAAATACCTTATTAAATGCGATTGTAATATGCCGTCATGAAAGCAATCAAAAACATCAATGTCTGGTTTGTGATCGGTTGCTCGATACCAAGTTGGAAATACCTTCCAGCAGTTACACCCTTAATCAAACTTTAATAGAAAAACAACAAGCTGACCTCAACACCCTGACCGAAAATATTATTCGTGAAGAAGAGCTTGGAAAAAGGCTTCGTCTCGATTTGGAGCTTGCCGAACATGAATTTACAAAACTTACGGCCGAGCATATACCACCCGACATCATTAAAAGTGAGCTGAGCGAGCTGGAAAAAATAATTCAAAAAATTGAAAGTATAAAAAACCAAATACTTCAGTCAAACAGTAAAATTGAATCAATTTCAGGTTATTTAAAAAAAGAACAAGTAGAACTTTCCAACCTAGAACATATCAAACACAACAACACTATATTACTAAAATCCAAAACCGATAGCATCAATTTACTTAAAAATAAAATTTCCCAAGATTATCCCCGCTACCATATTTTATTAAGTGATGCCTTCGAGCTTTTTAAGTCTGACCAGACTCTTTTAAATTATCACACCCAAGTAACCCAGGAAAATATAGTTTTAAAAGATGAGCTGGGTACCATTCAAACGGATCTTCAAGCAAGCCTTCAGCAAAAAACCAGCTGTCTTTGTCAAATAAGCGATCTCCAATTGGAAAATTGTGAAAATATCAAACAGCTTAGTGTATTAACCAATGAAAGTGACCCTGAACAAACCCTGATTAAACTCCAAAAAGAGCTTAGTACTTTGGAACAAACTCATGCTCTTCAATTGCAAGAGACCAGAGAAAAAGAGCGCAGCAAAGATCAACTCTTAGAAAAAATCAAAAACCTTCAACATGACCAAAAAGATTTAAAACTCTTACAACTAGAATTGATCACGCACTTAAAAAAATTTGGTATTCATTCAACTCAAATAGATATTGAGCAAGCTAGTCATTCACTTTTTGAAACTTATCAAAACACCTATCAAAAAATACTTCAAATTGATATTGAGAAGATGTCTCTTGAGTTGCCGACTATTATCGAAATGTTTATTAATGAATCTCTATTACCCCTAATCACATCCATCAAAAATTCTATTCATGATTTCAATGTATCGCTTATTGAGGCCAAACTAAAAATTCAAAACCACCTGGAAAATGAAAAATTACTAGCTCGTTATCAAAATGAGTACCAACGAATTCAACGAAACCATCTGTTGAATCTGGACCTATTTAAAGTCATCGGGGTTAGTGACTTTAGAAATTTTGTAAATTCATTTATAGAGAAAAAATTGTTAATCTATACCAATCACGAATTAAAAAAACTCTATCTTGGTAGATATGAAATAACCACAGTCAGTGGAACCAATGGCAACGAATTTTTTATTCTCGACCACTATCATAACGGGCAACTGCGAAAAATTCATACTCTTTCCGGAGGAGAAATTTTTTTAGTAAGCCTAGCGATGGCCTTAAGTTTAGCGGAAATGTCTAAAGGGCAAACCGATATCGAATCATTTTTTATCGATGAGGGATTTGGCAACCTTGACCAGGATTCAATTGATGATGCCTTGAATGTGCTGAGCAAAATTAAAGGCCAAGGCAAACAAATTGGTATTATCTCCCACGTCCGTGAACTTACTGGAAAAATTGCCATTAATATTGATCTTTTTAAATCACCACAAGGGGACAGTAGCATCAAGATTGTCTATAATTAGTTAAGGACTACCCTTAGGAGGTTTATCAATATCCGCTTCTTTGTCTTCCAACAAACGATCTACACCGGTTTTTAAGTATCTGCTCGAAATCACCAACCAGATAGAACGGCTGGAATCCGATATAATATCTGAATTGCTAGGAGCATAGGGTATCGCATCCGGCTCTGGTAAAGCTTCAGGGTCAATAGGAGTAATAATTCCACCTTCACTCGATGAACCAAATTTGTTACCAGAAGGTGAACTAACATTTTTTGTAGTAGTAAATACCGAATCATCCATTCTTTGCGGTTTGGTTTTATCCTCATTTAAAAAACTTCCAGCAGTGGCACCTGCTAAACTCGCTCCTGACAAACCACTCGCAGCAGCGCCTTTTAATTCTTCTAAAACCTTATTTTGTAATCCCTCAAAATCAATTGGCTGCTGACCTGTACTGGTCAATTGTTCATTGATTTGTCGCTTAAGTCGATCGTTGATATCATCAATGGCCTTTTTTTCTTTACCAAGACTTCCAATCTTGTCCATGGTAGAGCCTTTTATTTTGTTCTTTCCCTGAAGATCATTACCAATATCAGTGGCTGCTTGCACAGCCTTGCCATACTTACTGGCATCAGAAGCCGATAAACCGCTTAGCATTTTATCATCCAGCGACTGGTTCAGTTCCTGATCAACTGGTCTACAATTGGGAGTTACGCATGGTAGATTTTCAGATAGAGATTTATCTGTTTTGGGTATAGTGATTTTATCTGCCTTAGCCGCTGTTTGTGCACTTTGGGCCAGATTTTTAGGAGTATAGGAATCTGCCGCATTAGGGCTTTCGTTGCCACCAGAACCCATAGCACCACCTCCACTACCGCCCCCACTACCACCAGCGGCATTGTCCATATCATTTTTCATCTCTTGTAAACTGGCCAGATTTTTTTTGACTTCTTCCAATTGTTTTTTGGTCATGTAGGCCATTGATCCCAGGATTACGGTGGCGGCACCAAATACAATGGCCCGCTTGTTATAAGTGGCCATGAAGCGATCCATCTGAGTCATATGAGTAGCACCAATAGATTTCCATACTCCCCATAGTTGAGGACCAATATTAAGGGCCAGCATCAACATATTACCGGCTTCCATGGCAGAAGCTTTTGGAAAAAACAGATTAAAACCGTTTTCCATGGCAACCTTCAATATACTCCTCACCCCAATTAATGCGTCCTTATCAATAAGATTAAATGATTCGACCATTTGGTGATACTGACTAAGGGTGATGGATTGTTTTATCCCGTTTAAAAAAAGCATTTTTTCAAAGTATCTGGCATATCCGTTTGGCCCATACTCGGATTCATCGCTATAGCTTAAAAAAAATTGATTGAATTTCTTATTTAACTCTTTTTGCTTTTCCACTTCCATATGAAAGGGGGAATCGTTGTCAAAATAAGCATCTAGAGTATTTCGGATTTTTCGTAATTGCTCCTGATTTTTAACCTTCACTTGCGAAAACAAATCCATAATCGCAGGGGCTTTTCGCTCCTTAGCTTCTTCTGGACTTAGAACTTCGCTACATCTATTTAAACTTTTGGAAAGCATATTTCCAAAACTACTACAAACACTGCGCGCCTTATCTGCACAACTAAATGCATATCGCTGAGCATTTTTAATCTCATCTTTAGAAAATTTGTTTTTCGGGGCTTCCCGCAGATCTATGCCTTGATTTTTTAACTCATCATGTACTGCCAATAGCTCATTGTTAGTTAAACCAATCTGGCTTAATTCTATTTTATTATTAGAAGCTGAAGAAATATGCTGCTTAAAATAATCTACAGCTCCTTGATTGCCAGTTTTTTGGATGGCCCCTTGAATTCGATTGATTTCTTCTGGAGTATATATCGTGCTTTGAACATCATTAATATTTTTAATAGCATTAGGCCCTGCGGCTGTGCTGATCAAACTACTACCGGTATCGTGGACAAAACCTTGCACGCTGCTAAAAATTCCTGCCATTCCTGTTAAAGCCGCACCTTCATTACCACCTGCTCTAGCAGTCCCTATTTTATCAAGCTCAGTATTTCCACAATCCTTGGCGAGTCCAAAGTCCGATTGCAAAAGATAATTTTCAATTGCCATGGAATTTTTGGTGGAATAAGCCGCTTGATATTCCTTCTCTCTAACTTGATCAAGTCCATCATTCATGACATCTTCAAGCTTCTTATGACATTTGCCTAATTGATCTGAAGTCTGAGAACAAGTATTGATGCAAGCAAGTGGACTTTTATCGTCACTAATATCTTTCGATATGCCTTTTATATCTTGATCTGGTTTTGAAAAAACATCCTTTACAATCCCTTCCTTACTGTCTTTTCCTTTTACAACAAATTTATTTTCACACACTGCTTTCTCTTTTTTGCAAACACTTTTTTCAGTCTCACAAAGGGATTGTTTTGTTGAACACACGGAGGCAGCCGCGAGTGCGGCAACACCTGCTTTACACGCCAGCTCGGCTTCATCGCATGCCTTCTTGGCAACCTGGCATTTTTCTCCTGCTTTTTTACAAATATCCTGATCGCCTTTGCAACTGCCTATACTAGTCTGGGCAGCTGTCTTACACTGAGTCCTCCCTTTGTTGATGGAGTACATGCCTAACAAAGCTGTACCGGAAGCCAATCCATACATGCTCGCTGCACCCACTTGTAACTTGTATTTAAGTTCAAGATTATCTTTAAGTTTGGTAGTGGCAGCAATTTGTTTGGTGGCTGCCGAATTGGCATCATCATTTTCATCTAGAGTCATCTCGCCAATACTAGATTGAGATATCGTGGTATAAATTTCTCCTCCTAAATGGGTAACAGCACCTGTCGCCGCCAGCACCGAATCAGGAGTCACTCCTCGACATTTTATAATGGAGGTATTTATCCAACTCATCCCTATTCCAGTCAACATCGTCATCAAGTAAGTGCCTGCGTTGGCGCCGCTGCTTCCTGGTAAAGTAGTTTGCGCATACAGCATTTGCGTATAGGTCATATGGAAGACAAGAATCGAAGTAACCAGTAATCTTTTTGTTTTCATAAGGTATTCCAAGGAAATAATTGATAGATTTATTTTATTCTACAATCAAGGTTTTTTCACTAGGTTTAAGCCAGATCATTTTGATCTAGTAATTGTTTGTAGTTATCACTAATATTATTGAAGGCTTAATTATTTGGCGGCTCAAATATTGGGCAATCGCTAAAGACCAAAACTTTGGTTACTTATTATTCATCGTCGGGCTTTAAGGCCAATCGTTTAAGTCCACTCTTCACATATCTGGTAGTGATTATTTTCCAGATAGGAACACTGGTATCTGAAACAATATCTATGGCCCCATCTTCGTATTGATTCATACCTGCGCTAGCCTCCTCTTGATTTGAAGCGGCTACCGCCTGTTCTTCATCTTTAAATGGGTCCTCAGCACTTGTCTTAAGGGACGAAAAGTGGTTACTTTGAGAGGCTTCCTGAGCATCTTTGTAACTCAAGGAGAAGTCTTCATCTTTCTCAGCACTATTACGGTTTGCTGATAATGCTTGAGCTAAAGCATCCATATCTACGCCACCAGATGCAATGGCCTTACCAGTATTATCTGCTAATTTTGCCATCATTTTATTTTGCATCCCTTCAAAATCTATGGGGGCTTTTCCTAAAGCTTTTAACTCGTCATTTAATTGTCTTTGTAAACTATTAACATGTTTTTGGATGGCACCTTTTTGTTTGCCAAGTTCATCTACTTTTCCCAGGGTACTCGCACTTATTTTATTTTTTCCCTGAATCCCATCCACTACTTCGGTAGCTAATTTAAGACCGTTAGTGAGCGCTGATTGAGTCGCAGCGGGAATCCCAGTACCTATAATGCTATTTTTCATAGCATCCCTAGCTTCATCTTTAAGAGATTTACAATTAGGTGTGATACAAACCGTTTTCTCGGCAAGGTCGATGTCTTTATTACCCAGCGAGATCTTATCATAACTTAAATCAGACGAAGAAGCATCACCGATGTCCTTGACGGAAGCGGTATCCGCTAATTTGTTTTCGGGTTCTTCGTTTGGTGCGACAGGGGCACTTTCTTCTCCACCGCTACCAGCAGCATCTTCTGCGCTAGCGCCTTTACCTGCGCCACTGGCTGCCTTGTCCACTTCTGATTTCATTTTTTGTAATTTGGCGATGTCTTTTTCAATATCACTAATGGATTTTCCGGTAGCTGCGGCGGCAACTCCAAGAAGGGCCGAAGACGATCCAAACACAATTGCTCTTTTCCCATAAGTGACCATGAATTTATCAATAAAAGTTCCTTGGGTACCAGTCAGTGAATTTAATAATCCGGTTGATCCGCCCAGGTTAAATCCTGCTCCGACAATATTACCCCACATCCCAGCTTGAGCAGAAGGGATGAGTAGATCAATTCCTCGTTTTGCAGCTACGGTTAATAAAAGTCCCACTTCATGCTGGGCACCGTTTAGCATTATTTTTAAATCGTTATAAGTCAGTGTCGAAATGGATTCCTTCTGGCCGTTCATGATTCCCCACTGATCATGGTAACCCAAATATTGATTTAAGGTTTTTACTTCACCACTAGGAATGGCTACCGCAAATTTTCCAAAACCATAATCAAGTATTATTTTCTCCTGATGATTTAAAATATTTTCCTGAAGATAACTCTCGTCTCCAGTAAAAGCACTCCAAACTATATTTTTAATTTCTTGGTATCTTTCCCAATGACCACTCTTTTTAACTTCCGCTTCTTGGGCCAACAAATATTTCTCCTCTTGACTCATAAACTGAGCATTTTGGACGGCCCCACTACATTTGGCCAGGGAACGTTTTAATTGTTCTGCAAAAACTGTGCAAGACACCGTGCCGGCTTGCGAACATTGGGATTTGGGTTCAGTTGACCCTACATTTGCCATTACAGTATTTTCAGACATTGAAAAAGAAGTACTCGCAGCTTGCTGTGCTTGTTCACGCACTCCTACAAAGCCACCAATCCATGACATAAAATTTTGATAAGCACCTGTAGCTGATTTAGCGGTGGTTAACACTTCTGCCGTAGTCTTAGCTGCAGCGGTTGACATGGAGGCATCTTGAGCCGAAGCTTGGACCGTACTACCGGCTTCAATTGCCGACGAGGCAGGGGCCTTTCCGCAGCGCTGGTTAAAACTCATTTTCATGGTGTTTAATTCTTGTTCTGCATTAGTAGCCTGAACGGAGGATGGTACATCGAGCGATAAAGTATTATCAACGACTGCAATTTCTGCATCAACTGTTCCCAGCTCTGCACTACAAGATTGAAGTTTAGCCTTGGCATCTGCGGCAGTTTTGGAACCTATCACAAAAGCCTTACACTTCGTTTCATATTTAGTTTCCAAAGGTTTACATTTGGCTGGATTGGTAGAGCTTTTTGTACAATTCATATAAGCTTGTTTGTCTTGTTCGCATAGAGCTACATTCTTTTGACAGACTGATTGAGCCTGCTTGGCCATTGCTTTACAAGAACGCTCTAATGCAATCACTGCAACTTTTCCCGCAATTGCGATACCCGAAGCTACTAGATAGGCAGTCACCGTCCCTAATTCAAATTTTTGTCTAGTTTGTAAAGCGTCCTTAGTATCTTGCAAGCTTTTAATTTGTGAATCTATAGCAGCTTTAGTTTCTGTACTGTTCCCACTATATTTTATTTGGGTAGATTTGGCTTCAGCGTTGTTAGCTGTAGCTGCCATACCACCAACCAAATTAACTCCTGAAGCAGTCATAGCTGCCAAGATGTCCATGGTTCCACCTTTACAATTTTTAAGTGACAAGTTGACTACTGATACGGCTAATCCAGTCATGCTTGCTTGAATGCCCCCACTGTTTTGCCCACCGGTGCTGCTTGATAAAGCGCCTGCTGCTGATGCAAGTGCCATCATACTGCCTGCAGAAGGACCAGAGCTAGATGATGCTGCCGTAGTCTCTGCAGCGTGGAGTTCATTAAAAGCAACAATCTGCAAATGAACGAGACAAAAAATAATAATGGATGTTGTTAGTAGTCTTACGTTCTTCATACGTCCCAACCTTATATGTGGTTAATTAATCAATATGTTCTATTTTAGGACAAGCAGGTGGCAAATACATCATTTTTATAGCTGACTATTTTGCTTGCATTAAATTAAACGGTTAGGCCATGATCACCATTAAATTAAATTAAATATGTGTCACAAAAAGTGGGCAGGACCAAGCTAACTCCCCCCCCTAAAGGCAGATCCATTACTTACTCCTTTTAGCTGGAATATCCGGATTAATATCATCCTTGGGAATAAGTAATTTTTCGGTAGCACTTTTTAAATATCGATTTGTAATCAGCGTCCATAAACTAGGCCCGTCAGCACTGGCCAATTCAGCTTCATTATTACTGTATTTGGATAATGCTGATTCCGAATCCAATTCTAGAGAAACCTCTTCCACCACACTTTCACCTTCGGTAGTATCTCTCTTATTGGTATTTACTGGTGGCATGTAATACACATCGTTTGACATAACTACACTCAAATCTTTTTTATTCCCTTTATTGGCAACATTATTATCTAAGTTAGCCGCTACCGCAGCCCCACCGGCAATACTAGTCCCCCCATTTCCGCTATATTTGTGACGACCTAGCTGGTTTGCGAGGGTTTGATCTCCACTCAGTTTAAGCGGGCCCCCACTACCAGCTTGACTGTCATTCAGTTTTCGCTCAAGCCCTGTAAGTGCTTTGGAAAATGCATTTTTTTGATTTCCTATATCGTTTAATTTGGCCAATGATCCCTTGGTCAACTGCCCACTTGATTTCATATCATCAGCAAGAGCTGCAGTGTTTTTTATAGATTGAAAAACTGGTCTGCTCTCGGGAATATTTGCCAATTTTTGTAAATCCGGATCATTTTCCAGTTCGGTTTCAATCGTTTCACTAATTGGCTTACAATCAGGAGTAGCACAAGGAAGTTCCAGTTTGGGATCTGGAATAGTAATTGGGGTTGTATAGGGGTTGTAGCTTGAACCGTAACCACTACCACCACTACCGGTACCATACGATCCACCCGATCCACTTCCTCCTCCCATGGAGTTTATGATGCTATCAATTTTCCTGATGTTAGAATCAATTTTAGCAATTTGTCCGGCGGTTTCACTGGCAGCCGAAAACGCTAATAAACTCATGGCCCCAAAAACATAAGCACGATTTTTATAGGTTGATAAATATTTGTCAATAAACATGGTTTTTTCAGCTTTTAATCCGGTAAACACTCCTACCCCAACACCTGCAAGGCCCAAGAGCTGGGTATAACCAGCATAGGAGCTTGGAATAATTAAATCCGTAAAAAAACTAATATAGGCGTCCAGTTTTAAAACGCCCATAGATTCTCGTTTAACCAGATGTTCTAAGACTTCATCATAAAATCCTGGCATGCCTTTTAATCTAAAATATTCTCTCACCATATCTTCGGTTACAACAGGATCATTCACCGGAGGATTTTCTATTTTGATATCGTTATTTTGACTTTCTTTCTTCATGGCATCGGTACAGCGATTAAGTCCCTTCTTATATTCTTGGACAAACTCACTACAACTGGTCTCGGCGACACTTTTGCAATTTAAAGTATTATTTTTTATATTTGCTAAAAATTCATCTACACTCGTTTGTAATTTTTCAGAATGGTCCGTGGAAAACTCAACGGCATCTTCCATCTTGGTAATTCTTGGTAGCGACGCTGCGGCATCTTGCATTTTTGCAATCTCTTTTATCTGAATTACGTTGTTGGGAGCTAAAGTAGCTACCTCTTTTTCACACACTGACAAAGCTTGACTTAAATCGCTCTCACATTGTTCACGTTTTTTACTTAACGAGAAGTGCTTATATCCGGCCCAAACCCCCGACCCGCCAAATCCGAGTCCTGCATAATTTTGCATACTTTTTTTGGTTTTTAAATTATCTCTGGCATCCACATAATTTTTTCTCATGGCCGTTAATGCCACTTTATCTGAATCTACCAGTGTTCCATTTTCATTATAGTTATAAGTATAGCTTTGGGCTTCCATACCTTTAGAACTTTGCAAAGTAGATATTTCTCCCCATAAATAAACTCCCCCAGCAGCTGAAGCGGCTAAAGCATCACTACTAGTGGTTTTACAAGCACTCATTCCCCTAGCAGCTGCACCAACTGCCACCATTGTCAGCATATTCATCCAAGCAATATCGTCGGCGCCTTCACCTTTAAAAACATTACTTGAAGTAGCGTTGACACCGAAACTATTAATTTCCAATAGAAAACCTAATATTGTTATTTGAACAATTATCTTTTTCAATTTATTCCTCGCTCATTTCATCGGAAAATACCGGGTAAGCACTTCTAAAATATCTAAAGCTGATAATATCCCAAAGAGTCTTATCTGCATCATTGACTTCATTGGTGGAATTTTGAAATTTTTCCAGTTGCAATGCTGAATTTACCACCTCTTCTTTGCCTTTATTCTTTTTTTCAGGGATTGGAATATAGTTGGTGTAGGAATCGAACGACTCTTTAGCGGGAGCATCAAGTTTGGTAGCCACTACACTAAAATCTTTAGTATTCACATCTTTCATAGGAATCACATCCTTGAAAACTTCCCGGGCCTGGTCTGGAGAAGATCCAGCTCCGCTAAAAGATTTATTTAAAATTTCTCCTAAATCTGACGCTGCTTTTTTCTCTAAATTGAGCGCATTGGGCAATTCCCCTTTTTTAGTTTTCGCCCCAATCTTGCTTTGAATACTGCGCAGTTTATCTCTCATCGCCATATGGCCATTAGTCAGTGTCTTAGCATTATTTAAAGTGGCCCCAGATAAATTATTTTGACCAGAAACTCCGTCACTTATAGCAGTTATCAATTGAGCACTGGTTTTATTCACACCAGTTCCGAGGTTGGTCAGTTTATCCAAATTTTTAGGATCAAATTCTTTTTGTTCCGTATACACTTGAGTCGTAGGAATCTTGACACTGTCCACTGGCTGAGCAACATTTATATTTATGATATCAGAGTGGATTGCCATGGGAACTTCGCTCGGTATATAAATTGCCGCCGTTCCTGGTTTCTTCATGGGGGCCAAAACTTTTTCAATACGATTGATATTTTTTTCTAAAGTTTTAATGACTTCATCACTAGATTTGGCAGCCAGATAGCTAAGGCCTGCAAAGGCACTAAAGGCCACTCCACGGTTAAAAGGTTTGGAAATCATTTTATCTACATAGCCAGCCTGTTTATCCACCATGCCCAGGTACACACCAACTCCCACCGCTCCCATGCCCAACACTGAGGTTAATTTGTTTTCGGCCATTGCACTGGAGAGTAAAAACTCCCAATAAGCGGACTTTTTTAGAGTTTGATTGTCTTGTTGAAAAAAGGGATCTTTTAAGTCTGTCTCATCACACTCTCCAAGCGTTCTTTTCAATTCTTTTTTGTAATGATCACAAACCAGAATGGCTTCTTGAGCACATGGAGCAACCGAACAAGTGGACTTTAATGCGATAGCGGCTTCATCACTTTTTAACTCGATTTCAGTTTTAGCTTCCTTAGAAGTTTTCTTATCCGAAGATCCTAATATTGCATCCAGCAGGTTTTCTTTTCTAATAACATCAGGTAAAGAAGCCAAGCAAGCACTCTCAATGGTCCCTTCTATGGCGCATTTGGAAACTGTGGTTTGCAATGCCATTTTACATGCTTCTTTAAGCTCACTGACCTCGTAAGCATCCCAATAAGCTAAAACTGCCGAAGTTGTAAAACCGGCAGCAGCAGCGTATTGGAGATATTTCTTCGTCGTCGTGACATCTTTGATACTTTCATAATTATTTTTAAGTGCTTCTAAAGCCTTTTTATCTGAATCAATTAATTTGCCATCAATATCTCTACCATATTCCAAATATTTCGCTTCAACTCCCTTATAGGCAAAAAAGGAATACACCTCACCTCCGAGATAGCTAATTCCTGAAGCTGCTGCAATAGTTGTATCTGTAGTTTTAACTTTGCAAGTTAGCAGTGATTTGCTGACTGCTCCCACACCAAGCATTGTCACCATATTTAAGATGTCCCCATTCGAATAAACTTCTTCCCCTTGAAAATCGTAAGTGTAGGCCCTAGTAGCATCTGTAGTAGTAGCCGCCCAAATATTATTAATAATCCAAAAAATTAAAGTGAAGTAGAAAATAAATCGGTACACATCTTCTCCTATTGAATTTATCTATTTATTACCATTTTAAACCAATTGGCAGATAAATCGTATCTAAGATAAGCTTGCCTCATTAAAATTTAATACTTTACTTAAATATATTTTGGTCCACCGATTAAAAGTAACGCCCACAAAATCAGGCATACTCCGGTTAATCACCTAAATATAGATAGTTTTTTTTACCTTTGATGATATAATTTCACTATGTTCAAAAAATTCATATTTTTGTTTACTTTTATTTTTGTCCAAGTCATTTGGGCCGATGAATTGGTCATTATTACCACCATCTCCAGTTCTAAAAAAAGATTTGTTATTAACCAAGGCACCAATTCTCACATCGTCCCCAATCAAACCAGAGCATTCTCCACGGATACCATCAGCCTTATGTGTTATGCGATCGAAACCAGTGCCGATCACTCTCTCTGGGAAGTACAAGATCAAAATGCTACAGTACCCTTTTTAAAAAACCAATTTGTATTAATGCACACTAATTTAATGGATGAAAGAACACAAAAACACCTGTATGTAGAAAGTGAAAAAATCCGCAAATTAAAAGAATCCGGCGAACTCTTATTTGAAGATTTTGATTATGAAACCAACCAAATGGGACTATACCATTTGGCCAAGCGACCAAACTGGATCATCCGAGGCGGACTTGGTCACACTTTCTATGATTCTTTAAGTTCTGCTGATGCCAGTCAACAAACCACTAAGTCACAAGTTAATTTGGAAGGACTATACTCAAAAAGGGCCTTTAACTACCGTTTTGATTTTGGCTTTGGATTTAGATGGGACCAAGAAGCCGAAGAGATCAAAGACGAAGATCTCGTCATTCCCATTAGAAGATTTATGCTCATCGGTGAAATATCTTACCACGCGGACAAAATGAAAAGTACGCTTAATAACTTTTATTTTGGCGCAGGTACTGGAGTTGGAAAAACTTCTATGGAAGTAGATCAATACCACTTTAAAGGATTAAGTTATCTGTTCCCCTATCTTAAAATTGGCCTTCTAAGCCACATCCAGCAAAGACTCTATCTGGTAACCGAACTGAGCGTGGAAAATTTGATCTCCAACACCACAGTGGAAGAGACCGGAGAAAAACAAACCTCCAGCAACGTAAATGGAAAATTTTCTGTTGGATTGCGATTTTAATGATCCTCAAACAGCGCACTACCAATTCTTATAAAATCAGCGCCATGTTTGATAGCTATTTTATAATCCTGACTCATTCCCATAGATAGCTTTAAATCCGAGATAGGAAAGGTTTTTTCAATTTCTTCCCTATATTGAAACAGTTGAGAAAAACATACCTCCGCTTCTTTTTCAAAATCACTAGCTCGCAAACGGCCCATAGTCATTAAACCAATAAACTCTAACTGGGCCTTTTCTTGACTTAAAATATAATTTATCATTTCATAAAGAGCATTACGATCAACCACACCACCCTTTTCTTGTTCCATCGAAGTATTAATTTGCAAAAAATACTGCACTTTATTTTGATTTAGTAATTCCTGTTTTTGGTAGAGTTCTTTTAAAAGTTTGAGTGAATCCACCGAGTGGATATATTTTAAATTAGGGACGGCAAACAGATGCTTTATTTTATTAGATTGCAATCTTCCTATAAAATGCCAACACAGGTCATCTTTCCCAATATTATTAAGTTCCTTTGATTTTTCAATTAAATGCTGAACTTTATTTTCGCCAAAATGCTTAAGGCCTGCATAATACGCTGACAAAATATCATTAATAGAAGCAAATTTGGAAACTGCGACGATTTGCACAGAAGGTGCCATCTCTTTTATTTTTTCCAAATTCTCTAAATTAAACATATCATTATTTCGACTTTTTAGTTTTCTTATTCTGCTTTTTGGTAAACGAAAATTTAGCATGCAGGTCTATATCATAATGATCCACCAGATAATCCATCAATTTTTTTGGATCAATATTAATTAAATATTTTTCAACTCCCTCTTTGGTCTTTTGGGCGTTACTCACCAGTGCTCTGATGAATTCTCCGGCAAATGGGAATCCGTTTTTGCTATTTATTTTTTTTCTAGACATCATTGACTTTCTTTAGTGCTTTGGCCTTTTTATAATAAGCCTTCATCATGGCCGGCAAGTTGTTGGCCACTAATTTGTTGACCACCACCTGAGGAGCAAACCCTTTAAATTCTACTTCCAAATGATAAGTCACCTTGGTACCTTTTTCCTTCATATCCTTAAGTATCCATCCACCGGTATTTTTTTTAAAGATGTCGCCTTTGATCAAAGTCCAACTAATTCCCGTTCCTTCTTTTTGTTTGATATCCAGGGAATAAGAAAATTTTTTAATTAAATTAATGATAAACTCAACTTCTGCTTTAGTTTTGGTTTTTTTAACCACTACGATCTCACTCACTCCGTCCACAAACGACGGATAAGCCTCGTAGTCAGTAATGACTTTATAAAAGGAATCAATATCCACATCAAAAATTTCTGTTCTCTCGACTTTTGGCATTCACTCTCCTTTATAAAAAAAACAACCCCAACACATCTTTTAATTTACCAAAGTTCTAAGTCTTTGCAAAACCTAAAGTCCAAGTTTAAATAAGAGGAACTCCCGGACATGTTGGGGAAGCAAATCATCTGTCATATTCCTAACTAGCTGCAGCGAAAAATTAATTTTTTCCTGATCAAGAGTTTGATCAATCTCAAAAACAAACTCATCTTCTTGTGATAAAGGTGTATCTATATCGCGGTTAACAATAATTTTTCCACTTTGAATACCTTTGGCATCTTCCCATTCCACAAACCGGCGCAGAAAAATAATCACAAATTTCATAAACTCATGATCATTGTGCTGCCAAACAAAAACCTCCACCTGACCATCCCCTCTGATCCAATATTTTAGATTAGCAGGTATATCTAAATCCATCTGCGAGTCATGAATAGGTTTCATACTAGATATGATATTTTCTACGGAAAAGAATTTTTGGATAGACTCTAGAAAATCAATATCCTTGGCAAAGCCTACGCCTAGCGTGTTTCCATTCACCCATTTTATCTGGCCTTTCAAGCGAAGCGATGTTCCTTTCCAATGCAATTCACCTTCAATGAATCCATTTATTGCATAACCATGCTCGCCGTCTTTTTTAATGAGCTGCATACCAGTGTAAGAAATATCTTTCACTTCAAAAACATGATGCGAATAATCAGATTGGTTCGCTTTAAATGTTAAGTAAGTAAATGGAAATCTTGGCAAGATTCGTTTTTGAGTTTCTTTATAATCACTTTTAATCAAATTTAAAACACGCTCCATTTGGTATCCTTCCGTAAAATACTTGAATCTTGTGTATAGATTAACTCCAGTTGGATTTTTTTTTTAGATGGAAAAAAAAGACCTGCCAAAACTTTGCATAAATCAATAGAATTTTTCTTGTTACATCCACCTATTCTCTGATAATTTTAGTTGTGTGTACGGAGTATAAATGAAAAATGAATGGGCAATAAATAACCTCCCCAACCGGTTAACGATTTTTAGAATCACCCTCATACCAATCATCGTTTTGGGCCTCTCAGTTAGTATTCCGGAGAGTGATTTTTTTTCACTGGGAGCAAGAAAAGTATGGAGCTTTATTGCGGCCCTTACCTTTACTGTGGCTTCAATTACGGATTTTTTTGACGGCTATTTTGCCAGGAAAAGGAACATTATTACGGTATTTGGATCCTTTTTAGACCCTATTGCTGATAAATTTTTGGTAGTGTCCTCCCTCATCATGCTACTGGCCTTAGGGCGTATTAACTTTTTAATCGTTATTCTTTTAATTCTTCGAGAAATGTATATTACTTCACTCAGGCTTTTAGCTTCTCAAAAAGGCATCAGTGTACCGGTTGATAAATGGGGTAAATATAAAACAGCTACGCAAATGATTGGAATTCCCCTTTTAATGATCAACGACATCGAAATTTTTATATCGCTTGGACTCCTAGGAACTGTCTTTATTTATATCTCATGTTTTTTATCGGTTTTTTCGGCCCTTCGATATTCAACCAAATTGTATCTGAAATTTAAGTTAATGAGATATAATCAAAGGCACGAAAGTGGTCATTGAGTAAAAATTATATGAAAGAAAAGTTTGAAACCAAACACCTTTTGTTAAAGTTAAATCATAAGGCCCAAGCACTTCCCGAAGATTTGTTTGCATATGATCATTTTGAATCACTCGAAATTATTTCTGAAAATCTAGAGTCTATCGATGATCGTATCCAAAAATTAAAAAATCTCAAATCTATCAGTATTAATGCCAACTCTCTGGTCTTTGTCGCAAAAGAATTATTTTCTATAACCACACTAAAAACACTAAAAATTAAAAATGCTAAATTACAGGAATTGTCAGATAATTTGGAGGTTAAGTGTCTGGACTTGGAAAATCTTCACTTAAGTAATAACCAACTCACCAGACTCCCAAAATGGCTGGGAAAACTGGAAAAACTTATTACGCTAGATGCTGCCAAAAATCATTTATCCACCCTACCAGAAAGCATTCTAAACTTAAAGAACCTCAAAAGATTAAACCTTGATAGCAATAACTTTGAAACCGTTCCTACTTGTTTACTAGCTCTCAATCACCTCCATCACCTCTCCATGGATCAAAACCCACTTACTGATAAATCCAAAGAGGCACTTTTTAAAACTTTTAATATTTGGTTCTAGAAGTTAGGTACGAAGGCAGACAATCACCAACCTTTTATATTTTAATTCTCGCGTTTGCTCGCCTTAGACGATCTAATAAAGTATTAACCAAAGCGCGGTACCAAGTAGGAAGTGAGGCCAAGGTATGTTCAAATTTTTCGCTGGGAATAACCACCAAACGACATTCACTTAACGCCTTAACTGAAGCACATCTGGGACTTTTATCGAGAAAGCTCATCTCACCTACTAATTCACCAGAATAAATATGGCCAATTTCCTTTTCCTGATCACCCTTAACTTTATAAACAGCCATGGTCCCATCTTTCAAATAATACATCTGAGTGCTCATTTCACCTTCACGGATCAAATACTCATCTTTTCCGATTACAATTTCGTCCGACATTTTTTTCCACCTTTCTGATAACAATTCTTGTTTTAACCTCATTATAAATGGATTTGAAGAAGTTATAACCTAGAAAATATTTCATCTGATCTAAACAAATTGGTCAACTATATAAAAAACTCCCCCAATTTAGGGGGAGTTTTTAAAAAATCATGTAAATTGACTGGTTTGATCGCAGCTCAAAACTGCGTACCCGTCTTATTTATACTCTTTAATATCTACTTTACGCTCGATTCCGAAATCAAATTCAATCTCGTCATATTTAGTATCTAGCAACTTATCATACGTATCCTGAATACGATCATCAGGAAATCTTACAGCAGCATGAAATAAAATTACTGGTTCAAATAAACTGTTTTCTTTATCACTTTTTGCTTCAATGGCAACTTCATCCGGTGAAATTGTCGCACGTTTCAAAGTTTCCGTAGTACTCCATGGAAAATACTTTTCATCTGCGTAAGTAACATAAGCCAGTTCTGAACAAACAATTTTCTTGGCCGTTTCGACGTTGAAATTAAAATCATAGTCCTTTCCGATTTGTTCAAAAGCATTTTTAAGCATTTCAATCTTTGACTGCTCAACCAGCATATCAATGGCCTTTTCATATTCCACATTATTCATGGCCTTACCAATTTCGTCTTCCAAATCATTTTTAGAGTTATTAAATTTGACTTGCAATCGGTAATCTTGCTCTTTTAATCTCATCACCGCAAAATCATCTATGTTCATAAAGTGGTGAACGGTATTGATCTGAACACCAGGTCGAAGCGCTTCAATAATCTGATGGCCGGTTGCAATCGCTAATTTATAGGGAAGACCGGTATAGTTTCTTGAATCAACTGCCTTTTGATAGGCCTGATCCAAGTAATCTTCACCATTATAATCCACATCTTTAGCATTTTTATTCCATAGTCCCATTCTCTCTAGTTCTTGCTGATTACCCGACCAAATTGCCACATGTCCCCAATGACCTGGGATAAATTTATCAGTAGTTCTAAAAGGAGTCTTTTCGAAGATGACGTCAAGTGCCCTCATTTCATTACTTAATTTTTGCACCCAAGTTTTACCTTCTTCCTCATTTTTATCAACATACTCCAGCATTTTGCCTTTTCTCTTTTCTATAAGTCCCAAGGTATTTCCAAACACTTTACTGATACCGTTCATAGCAACGTTCTTGCCATCAACATACTTATCGGCTGCTCGCTTACCTCTTCTATCAAAACGCTCTCCTAACCATTCTTGGATTCTTTCGCTATCAGAAATGGCATGCTCACCGTAACGATGATTGTAAAATGGACTACCCAGGATCAGATCATCGAGGTAGAAATTATCTTTATCGTTTTTAATTAGCTCATTACTCTGATTCTGTTTTTCAAATTTACTGACTCTTACAAAAAGTTGATGGGCATTATTAAGACTTAGTCTATTTTCAGGTGATAAAAAGCTTTTTACAACTCGATCAAGAGCATTACGAGTATTCTCATCATCCAAGTTGGTTAATCGTCTAAGTTGTCCATCCTTATACACCGTTGAAAGCAAGATTCCGTAGTTATCACACAAAATAAGTCCAGCCGAAAAAGACATCTTGGCAAGCTTAATCAGTTTTCTACCATTTTCATCAGTTGGATTAACCAAATATTCGTCATTCTTTTCATCATATGAGGTCTCTTTATCAGTAAACTTTACTTTAACATCTTCATCTACGATTCGTTTTGATTTTTCAATAATCTTCCAAAATTCTTCTCGAATCTGAGTATATTGTCCAATCCCTTTTTCATGAATAAGAGCAATTTGCTCACTACTTATTGGTAAGTCATTATCTTTTCTTGTCTTAATATTTTCAAGGAGCGACAATCCCCTGGCCCTCCATTTTAAATTTTGGTCCACTAGGGCGCTAAAACTTTCAATCTCTTTATCGATATCGACCGTCATGGGATCATACATTCTCTCTTCTCTATCACAGGCAAAAACAAAAACCATTAATAGCAAATAGCAAATACTAGATAATTTATTTCTCATTTTTAGCTCCTTAAAATCTGGCGCAATAATCTTGAATTGATAGATAATACCAAAGATTGTGCCTCATTTCGACACACTGTGTCATTTTTATATGCTTTTCAACTGGCTTACAAGAATGGGGATGAAATCAAAAATAATCTTTATTTGTTAATATGTTAGGGTCTTAGCAACATGACAGTTTAAAATTGTTTGAATTAACTTTAATGATTTCGCACTGGTAAGTAAACATCAACCCCATTTTCCTAGTCCAGTTAAAAACAGGCACTTATGAGTTTTCCATTAGAATGACAGAATTCTTGTAAATTTATATGTACCAGCGCCCATCCATCACAGGCCAAATTTTCTGAAACCAGCAAGCGATTTTGCTCCCATTCCAAATCAGTAATAGATATTTTACCTTGATTATATCTTTGAGCATTTTTTTGATACAAATTTTTGGATAATTTGAGGGTTTCATCTCTTTGTTTGGCCGTTTCTATGGCCAGATGTAATTTTTCCTTAGCATTTTTTAATTCTTCTTTTAACTGTCTTTTTTCCCTGATCAGCGTAAATTCCATATTAACTTTTTCGGCAGACTGCGCTTTATAATTTGACCATTTGAAAAGCCCATCAAATAAAGGCCAAGACAGAGTCAAAACCCCTACGCGGTCATATGAAACATTTTTTAAAATTTCATTTTTTTGCCAGGAGACATTAAAGTCCAGACTAGGCAGTAAGAGACCTTTATAATAGCTTTGCAGTTTTTGCTGCTGTTTATATTGATTGGTAAGCTCTAAAATGCGTGGATGATCTTCTTCATTGCTATTTGGTGAAAGATCTTTCATTTTCGCCAAACGATTACTCCAAGGCCAAGCATCTTGTACCTCGTAATCACCCAGTAGCGGAGTTAAATCTTTCTTGGCATTTTGAAAATCAATTTGAGCACTATAAAAAGTGGCATATGTATTTTTATAATCTACCTGGGCCTTTAAGACATCGTCATGAGGGACAAATCCCTTTTGATAGCGACTCTCCGCAAGTTGTAAGGCCCGCTGCTTAATGCCCACCATCTCTTTTTGAATATGAAGTTTTCTTTTATAGAGGATCATATTTATCAGATACACTACGGCAGTTTTCTCTCGCTCCATCTCAAGTCGCATAAGCCCTTTTTCCAACTTGGTAACCGCATATCTGCGAGATTCCAGCGAGTAATAATCTGCCCCGCCTTTAAACAGGTTTAAGTTGGTCGACACATATAGGGAGTTACTTTTTACATCATCCCCATAATCATAATTTTTTTTATAACCTGTATCGATGGTTGGTAAAAAATTCAAAACTCCTGCCAACCTATTGGTTTTTTCACTCTCCAAATAGGCTTGCATGGGTGGAATATAGGTATCATTTTTCATGATTAAATCAAGCGCTTCCAAAAATTCAAGTTCTTTCGAGCAAAGATTCAGTGACAAGAAAAATAAGATCAAACACCACCCTTTCACAAAGAAACCTCCGCCAAACCGAGATTTGCAGATTCTTTTTCCTCAGGAACAACCTTCTGATCAAAACTCATTTTTACTTTCCAACTTAGATACATACATTCAAGTAAAGGAACTAAAAATATCGTAAAGACCGTTGAAACCCACAGTCCATTGGTCACCGCAATCCCCAGTGGTTGTAAAATTTTTCCACCTTCACCAAGACCGATAGCAACCGGTAACATCCCCAGGATGGTTGTTAGGGAAGTGATCAAAATAGGTTTTAATCTTTTTCGAGCAGCAACAAGTACTGCTTCTTTAGGACTAAGTCCGGCCTTGAAAAGTTTGATTATAAAATCCACCAAAATAATTGAATTGTTAACTGCAATCCCATTTAAAAGAATAATCCCCAGCACTGAATTTAAAGACAAGGTACTATTAAAAAGATACAAGGATAGACATCCTCCTAAAATTCCGGAAGGAATTGCCACCATGATAATCAGGGAGTGAACTACCCCCCCAAACTGCATCAAAAGGGTAAAAAAGATCAGAAGTAAGGACAAGGCTACCGATAGCCCTAGCTGGTTAAGCGCATTGGTAAGTTCAATCGACTCGTCCATCACCACAATGCTTGGTTTACTTTTTAGATCAAGGTGGGCATGGTCTTGCTTGGAATACTCCTTAAGAAAACTCTTGAGATCCTTTTGTGACTTTTCAATTAAATGTTCCTTTCCGGTATCTTGCCTGGCATAAACTTTAATCACCTCTCTGGCATCTTCACGATAAATTTCCAGAGATGAATTAACAATCGACACCTCCGCCAGGGCCTTAAACGGCACGATTTTTTCGTTGATTCTGATGGGATAAGATTCTAGCTTTTCTTTTGAATCAAAAAACTGACTGGGATATTTTAGAAAAACCTCCGCGGTTTTTCCATCAATTGTCATCGTATTAATTTTTTTTCCCGTAGTGGCCACTCTGGATAAATCTATCAGATCATCAAAAGTGAACAGCATATTTTCGCTGGAAAGATTATGCCAGGTAGCTTGGTTAGGAATAATTTCTATATTTTCATTATGTGATACTGCCGGCTCACTCCACACCCTGGGAAAAAAATCTTTTTGCTGCATTTGAAAGATCAAATCTTCCGCCAACGCCTTTTGATCATCCAAGTTCCCCCCCTTGATTTCAAGTAAAGCATGAGGAGGATCAGGCAGTGGCAATTCCGCTGGATTCCAAGGCCCTATCCAAAAAAAGAGATCCGGGGTATTTTGAAATTTGGCTTCCATCTTTTCCCACACCACCTTCATATCACTTTTATCTTTTAATCTGGCCATAATGGTTGACCGATTGGGACTGCGAATTTGAACAAAAGTATAGCTAATATAATCACCCATCTCCTTTAATAGTTTAAATTCCTCCTGATCCGTAATTTCTTCCATGGCTTTAACCATAGAATTTCCGTGAGTACTCAAACTAAGAATCATCCAATCAGTATCTGGTTTTCCAATAATTTCTCTTCTAAGGGTTGGAACCACCCAAACACCCACTATAGCTACGGCCACTACGAAGAAAATAATCACACTCATTCCCGCTTTTTTGTGGGATATCAGTTTATTTAAAATAGATTTTTGCAAATTCTCCAAAAATTTCATCACTCCTTGCAAAGGCGCTGGGGGTAAGACAACCGGCTGATTTTTTCTAGACAATAATTGCAGTCGAATAGTGGGCACCAATATCAAAGCTATGATCATGGATAACGTATGGGAAAAGACGATCGCTTTGGCCAGATCCCCTAAAATAGCGTTGGTCAAATCTTTTGTAAGGGCCAGCGGAGCAAACACCACCAGCGTAGAAATAGTGGAGGCAATGATGGGCAGTTTGACTTCATTTACCGCACTAACAATCACTTTTAATCTATCATCAAAATTTTTCGGTTTGGATATATCCATATGTCTAAATATATTTTCCAGGACCACAATCGAACCATCCACATTCATACCTGCCGCCAAGGCAAATCCTCCCAGGGAGATCAGGTTCAAGTTCATGCCGGTCATTTTCATTACGATAAAGGCCATAATCATTGACAGAGGAATTTCAATGGCCGCAGTGATAGTGTTGGAAATGGATCCCACAAATAAAAAAAGTACAATGACCGCCAACAATGCTGCAATCAACACTTCATGAACCACATTCTCAATTGACTGTCTGATGAAATGCGAAGGATCAACTAAGGACCGATATTGGATATCAGAAGGAAGCTCCTGCATGGACTCTTCAACGATTTGGGTGACATCTTCGGCCAGTTTTTTTACATTTCCACCGGCCCGGGGAGATCCATACAAAATCAACGAGGTGGCGCCATTGGTTTTTCGAATCTGCGCCTGATCTTCAATCGGGCCATACTCAATGGTGGCAACTTCGGAAAGATGAATCATTTTTTTATCACCAAGTGGTATAAGTAGATTCTTTAAATCCAAAACGTCTTGAATACTTCGAGGCGTTTGCACTGAGTAACTATTTTGCCCAACCGTGATTGATCCTCCGGTTTTTCCAATCAAACTTTGATAGATTAAATTTTCAATGTTTTTGGGAAAAATACCAAGTGAACTAACCACATCAGGATTTAAGATTATTCTTACCTCCTTCATGTTGGGATTCCATAGCGTCATCTCATCAGCATCTTTAATTTTTGAGATTTTAGGAGTGATGACCGGATCCAAAATATCGTATAATTCATCCATGGTTCTTTTATCACTAAAAAAACTTATGGCCACAAAACCCGACGAATTGGACCAGTAATTAACCCACAGACTCTCTCTAATTTCCTTAGGCCATGCTGCGGAAAGCGCATTTAAAATATTCGTCACTTCACTTTTGGCCTTCCGGGGATCACTCCCCCAGCCAAATTCGACTTGATAATAAACTTGGGTTTGCGAGTAGTCCGCCTTTAATTTTTCAACTTTAAGACCTTCGCTTTCGATAGTTTTTAATTGGTATTCGATATTTTTTCCGTAGGAATCTAAAAACTCCGTGGTATTTAAACTACCAAACCCAACCTGACACCAAATAGTTGGTTTACTGCTATTGGGGTAAAGGGAAACTGGCAGATTAAGTCCGGAATAAATTCCAAGCACCGCCAGTAAGGCCATGATCATATAAACTCGTAGTGGTGATGAATATATTCCTTTCATTTGACCTCTTTTTGTCCATCTTCAATTTTCACGACTGCACCATCTTGTAGAAACCCAGAGCTTTTTATCACTACCCTCTGGCCTTCCATAACCCCTTTAATGACTTCCACCGCACTACTTGAGCGAGGTTTGATTTCCACTTCCACCCGATTAATAATATTTTTTTTATCCACATGACGAATAAATGTTTTTTTCCCGAGATAAACAATGGCATCCTTGGGCAGTTCGAAACCTAATCTAGCATTGGCCTTAAAAGTAACCATCCCTACCGTTCCAATTTTAAAATTTTCAGGCCGACTTATTTTAAGTTGTGCTGAGGCAGTACCCGTTAAAGGGTCAATCATGGGGGAAAGGTGAGTGACCACGGCATCCACTTCCAGACCGGTGTCTGAAGAACTTAATTTCCCAACAGTTCCCACCTTTATTACGTTAATATCTTTAAGGGTGATCTCTACGGTGATTTTAATTTTAGAAGGATCAATAATTAGTCCCAGTTTATCTCCTACCGATACCTTACTACCTTCTTCTACCATCTGCGCAGCCACTACTCCATCAATGGGAGATGTTATTTTTTGGGCCTTATAATCGTAAGCCGGATCATCATGTTTAATAGTTAAAACAATCTCATTTTTAGCCACTGGCTCTCCAATGGTTTTAAAAATTTTTTCCACTCTCCCTTGATTTTGCGCTAATATAAAAGATTGCTTTTCACTGGAAAGCTTGGCGGGATAGGAGTAAATATCAAACAGTTCTGTCTTTTTAAGATCGGTTACAAAGACGGTTTTAATTTTAGAGGCTTCATTAGATAACAAGGTTGAAGTCCTTAAAATAAGCAAGGCCCAAAAACATGCAAGAAAGATATTTTTCATAATTTATCCTAAAAGAAGGTAATTTGTGGGCAACCTATCAAAAACTATTAAGAATAGTCGATATATGATCTTTCTTTTACCCATAATTACATGGTCTCACTCTTTTTTAACTGGCTCACCAGAATTGGGATGAAATTAAAAAAAATCTTTAATTATTAATATGTTAGGTTTTAGCAATAGAACAATTTAAGTTTGTTTGCATTAATTATAATGATTTCGCGCTGCTAGATAAATATCAACCCCATTCAACTAGTCCAGTTAAAGAAATTTTTTCTCTTTTATATATTCCTCTATTTTAGAGGTAAAAGATTCTTTGGTGAAGGGCTTTAAAATAAATTTATTTACTCCAAGACGCCTGACCACCCCAAATTTCCGTTCATTTAGAGTCCCAGACATAATGACCACGTCTTCTACCAAGTTGAAATCTTTTTTTTCATGAATGAAAGTTAAAATATCTTCGCCTGTCCTTTTAGGTAGATTAAGATCCAACAAAATAAGACAAAAACGCTGTAAACCCAGCTTCAAATGGGCCATCACTCCATCATTAGCATTTATAATATTTCTAAAACATCCCATGGATCTTAAGTATCCCTGAACAACTTCACAAATGTCTTTGTCATCATCCACAATCAGGATATCCCCGTATACTTTTTTACCAACTACCTTTAAGGCTTTGCTATCTTCTTTTTCCTGGGCCATTTTTTAAATCTCCATCAAACGATCTTTTGCATCTTTATCACTTAAGATTTTATCGCAAATTGCATGATTATCAATCACAATAAAACTGGCATCATTCATTTAAACGTTTTGCCATATCTTTGGCAAAATAAGTTAAAACCATAGACGCCCCTGCCCTTTTAAACGCGGTAAGAATTTCGTGTACAATTTTATTTTCATCAATCCACCCCATTTTTGCAGCAGCTTTGATCATGGCATATTCTCCGCTAACATTATAAGCTGCAATTGGTAAGCAAGTATGCTCACTAAACAGCTTGATAATGTCCAAATAGGCCAATCCCGGTTTCACCATAACGATATCGGCTCCTTCCCTTTCATCATTTTGAAGTTCTCTTAGTGCCTCGCTTGCATTGCCATAATCCATTTGATATGTTTTTTTATCACCTTTTTTGGGAGCTGAATTCAAAGCATCGCGAAATGGCCCGTAAAAATTTGAAGCGTATTTGGCAGTATAAGACATAATCAAAGTATCCTTATACCCAGCTGCTTCCAAGGCTTTCCTAATAGCACCAACCCGATAATCCATCATATCCGACGGCCCTATTATATCACTTCCCGAAGCAGCCTGTAAGACTGCCATCTGGCAGAGAATCTCAAGTGTCTCATCGTTTAATATTTGACCCGTTTTATGATCTACTAAACCATCATGTCCATCACTCGAGTACGGATCAAGCGCAACATCCGTCATGATCAACATTTCGGGCAGGGAATGCTTGATTTCCTTGATCGCCAATTGGTAGATACCTTCTGGATTTATTGACTCCATGGCATTGGGATTTTTTTTATTTTCATCAATGACCGGAAACAACGAAACACATTTGATGCCAAGGTTATATAACTCTTGAACTTCTTGCATAAGTGCTTTTAGATCATACCGATAAATTCCTGGCATAGAAGTAATTTCTTCTTTGCCATTAGGGCCTTCCTTTAAAAATAACGGTGCAATCAAATCACTAGTGTTAATGGAAGTTTCTCTTACCATCTGTCTTAAAGCATCTGATTTTCTCAGTCTTCGGTTTCTACTGAGGATTTCCATATCTTACTCCCTTAATTACGCTTGACCCATTTTCACTTTAAAAGCCAAGGCATATAAACGGATCTGTTTTAGCATTGAAGTCAATCCACTTGCCCGATTCATAGAAAGCGCATCTTTAATTCCCAAATCATCTAAAAAATCCGGTTTGGTATTGATAATATCATCTGGTGTTTCATTAGAATAAACACCTACTAATATGGCCACCAGTCCTTTAGTGATACTGGCATCGCTATCCCCTTTAAAAATTACTTTTCCATCAATCACATTAGCTACCAGCCAAACTTTTGACATGCACCCCTTCACCAGATTTTCATCTACCATTTCCGTTTCAAGCAGTGGAGTTAAATTATGACCGATTTCGATAATTAAGCGATACCGGCTTTCCCAGCCGTCCAGCGCCTCAAAATCTTTTTTCAATTTATTTATTTTATCTTGTATACTCACCACTACTCCATTCATTAACCGATCATTTTGGTCACCAATTTACGGTTAATTTTTATGATTTTAATACCATTTTTTAACATATACAATTTGTTAAATAATTTAAATATTTACTTTCGCTCTTTCTTTTAAATAGGTAGAATAACCACCATATATAAATATAATTTTTGCATGAGGGTTTGAAATGGAAGATAAACTCAAGTCTCTTACTGAAAAACTTTACAAAGACGGTCTAAAAAAAGGCCAAAATGCTGCTGATGAACTGATTGAAAAAGCACAAAAGAAAGCAGATAAAATTATTGAGGAAGCGAACGCCCGCGCGAAACTAATTTTGGCCACTGCTGAAAAAGAAGCCAATGACAAGAAAACGAAAGTAGAAAGTGAACTCTCCATGAGCGCCAAACAAGTTATCAGTAAAATAAAAAATGATATCTCCACCCTTATAACTTTGAAAAATGTTGAACATGCTTCAGGTAAGGCTTTTGAAGATAAAAAATTCTTTCAAGACCTGATCTTGAGTGTGGTCAATTCTTGGAGCCAAGATGGTGGCACCAATGCCTCTCAAATGCGCCTGGAAACTTCCAAGGAGTTAAGAAAATTTATTGAAAAACACTGCCAAGAGCAACTTCAAGCAGGACTAGAAATCACCACTTCTGAAGGATTGGAAGGATTTAGAATCGGGCCTAAAGATAACTCTTATAAAATTGAATTCACTGATAAAAGTTTTATCAGTTTTTTCAACGAATATCTGCGCCCGCTTACCAAAGAGATTATTTTCTCACATCCAGCAGCTGGCGAGTAGTCTTCCATGAAACAATATTATTATTTTGTAACCTCCTTACCGAAGATTACCTTTTTTGATACAAAGTTACCTATCTCACCAGATGAGTTTACCCTAGACCTTTTAGATGTCATTGATCCGAAAGATATGGTTTGTTTGACTGCTCTACGCAGCCATTTTGACAATATTAACCTCATTAACAGACTAGAAAACCGCGACGAATTCTTTCCTTTTGGCAACTTCACTAAGGATGAGCTGATCGAAGAAATTAAGGATCCGCAAAACTTATTGCCTTACATCCAAAATTTTTTAGAAAAAAAGAGCTTTAACGAAAGATCCTATCCCTACTATAGTCTGGAAAACGAACTGACCCTTTTGTACTATAATTATTTATTATCACTACCCTATCCTTTTTTAAGAAAATTTATTCAATTTGATTATGACCTAAAGAATTTTGCAACTGCACTTTCGACTAGAAAGTACAAAGTGGATCGCAGTAAAAATATTCTTAATTTACACAGCCTATCTGAAAATTTGTTACACAATAATTCCCCAGACTTTGGACTGGGTTATAATTACACTTGGCTCTATGCATACGTAGAGATGTTTGAGAAAAGTAATTTGCACGAGCGAGAATTAAAACTCATAGAAATGCGTTTTAAATTTATTGATGAAGAATTAACGTATGATTATTTTAGCTTCAACCAAATCATTGCCTTTTATCTCAAGTTATTCCTTCTTCAAAGAAAAGTAACCTTTGATGAAATAAAAGGTCGTGATATTTTTGAAAAAATAACTAACGAGCTTTCAAATGAACAAAACATTTTCAAGGATTTAAATAACTAAGGAAGGATCAAGTAATGACAACTGAAACCAGAAAAGGATCTGTCTTTGCAATCGTTCAAAACCTCATCAGCGTTAAAATAAACGCCCCCGTCATGAATAAGGAAATATGTTACGTCACTTGTTCTAAGACTGGAGAAAGACTGATGGCTGAAGCCATAAAAGTACAAAGCGGTCTTGTTAATATTCAAGTTTTTGAAAGTACCAGAGGTGTTAAGGTTGGAGATCCAGTGGAATTTACCGGCAATATGTTACAAGTAACACTCGGGCCTGGACTACTTTCCAAAAACCTAGATGGTCTCCAAAATGATCTGGACAAAATCCCGGGTACATTTTTAAAACGAGGAAGTTATAACGTTGCTATCGAACTAGAAAAAGAATATGAATTTATTCCAACGACGGAACAAAACGCCACCGTGGCTGCTGGAGATTGGCTAGGTCATGTCAAAGAAAACTGGTTTGATCACCAAATTATGGTTCCTTTTAACCTTAAAGGAAAATATAAAATTGCCTCTATCAAACCCAAAGGACATTATAAAGTAAAAGACATTGTATGCACTTTGAAAAAAATGGATGGTGATGAATTAGTTGAAGTCAGTATGTATCAGAAATGGCCAGTATACTTACCGATTAGCGCCTACAAAGAAAAAAAGCGAGTCTTTAAATTGCTTGAAACTGGAATCCGAATCATGGATACACTCAATCCAATGATGGAAGGCGGAACTGGTTTTATTCCAGGCCCTTTTGGTTGCGGTAAAACTGTTTTACAACATAATATTTCCCAATACGCCTCGGCAGATTTAATTATCGTTGCTGCTTGCGGAGAACGCGCCAACGAAGTTGTGGAAATTTTCAAGGAATTTCCTGAACTCGAAGATCCGCGCACCGGAAGAAAATTAATTGAACGAACCATTATCATTTGTAATACTTCCAACATGCCAGTTGCCGCCAGAGAAGCTTCGGTTTATACCGCCATGACTATTGGCGAATATTACCGTCAAATGGGACTTAGAGTTTTACTTCTGGCTGACTCAACTTCCAGATGGGCCCAGGCCCTTAGAGAAATTTCCAATAGGATGGAAGAACTACCAGGCCCTGATGCTTTCCCCATGGACCTTACCGCGATCATTTCGAGTTTTTATGCCCGCAGTGGATATGCAGTTTTAAATAACGGCAAAACTGGCTCCATTACTTTTATCGGAACCGTCTCCCCTGCTGGTGGAAACTTAAAAGAACCGGTAACCGAAGCCACCAAAAAAGCGGCGCGATGTTTTTATGCTCTTGCTCAATCCAGGGCCGACTCTAAAAGATATCCTGCGGTTGATCCCGTCGACAGTTACTCAAAATATCTTGAATACGAAGGTGTCCAAGAATATATGAAAGAACATATTGCCAAGAATTGGATCGACAACGTTTTAAAGGCCAAAAACTTTATCCTTAGAGGTAAAGAAGCTTACGAACAAATTAATATTTTAGGTGATGACTCTGTTCCCATTCAATATCATGATCGCTACTGGAAATCAGAAGTTATCGACTTTGCCTTTTTACAACAAGACGCTTTCGACAAAATCGACTGTTATTCTCCGATAGAACGACAAAAATACATGATGGAATTCATTCTCGATATTTGTAACGCACAATTTGATTTCAAAGGTTTTGAAGAAGTTCAACACTTCTTTAAAAATGTTATTAATCTTTTAAAACAAATGAACTATTCAAAATTTGAATCAGAAGAATTTAATGAATATAAAACCAAACTCGATGAGTTTATGGCAGAAAAAAGAATCGCCGGAGAAAATGAATGAACACACAAGCATTTCAAAAGGTCTTCACTTCTTTAGTTACCATTACCAAAGCCACTTGCACGGTTAGAGCAGAAGGTATCTCCAACGAAGAGATGGCCTTGGTGGATGGCAAACCCGCCCAGGTGGTAAAAATTGTGGGCGATGAAGTAACCCTTCAAGTTTTCCAAGGAACCAGTGGTATATATACCAACAGCCAAGTGGTATTCCTTGGCCATCCGCCTATTTTAAAAGTAAGCGATGAACTTTGTGGAAGGTTTTTTAATGCTTATGGTGACCCCATTGATGGAGGGCCTGCGATTGATGGTAAAGTGGTAGAAATAGCTGGACCGACTGTTAACCCCGTTAAAAGAGAACAACCCAGTGAACTAATCGCTACCGGTATTGCAGGAATTGACTTAAACAATACGCTGGTTTCCGGCCAAAAGATTCCCTTTTTTGCTGACCCTAACCAACCCTTCAATCAAGTTATGGCCGACGTTGCCCTTAGAGCTGATGTTGATAAAATTATTCTTGGTGGCATGGGGATGCTTTTTGATGATTATCTCTATTATAAAAACGTTTTTGACAATGCCGGAGCCCTGGATAAAATCGTTTGTTTTATGAACACTACAGATGATTCACCCGTTGAACGTATTTTAATTCCTGACATGGCCTTATCTGCAGCAGAGTATTTTGCCGTAGAAAAAAATGAAAAAGTTTTAGTTCTACTTACTGATATGACCCTCTACTGTGATGCCTTGGCAATTGTTAGTAACCGCATGGATCAAATCCCTACTAAAGATTTTATGCCCGGATCACTCTACTCCGACCTTGCTAAAATTTATGAAAAAGCGGCCCAATTCCAATCTGGTGGCTCAATCACCATATTAGCGGTTACCACCTTGTCTGGGGGAGATATCACGCACGCCATTCCGGATAATACCGGCTATATCACCGAAGGTCAGCTATTTCTTCGAATGGATACGGATGTCTCTAAAGTTATCGTTGATCCATTTAGATCATTATCACGACTCAAGCAACTAGTTATTGGTAAAAAAACCAGAGAAGATCACCCCCAGGTTATGAATGCTTGCGTACGACTTTATTCCGATGCTGCCAATGCTAAAACCAAACTGGAAAACGGTTTTGATTTAAGTGAATATGATAAGCGAGCCTTAAGTTTTGCCAAAGACTATTCAGAAAATATTCTGGCCATTGATATTAATATTACGGTTGATGCCATGCTTGAGCATTGTTGGGGATTATTTGCCAAATATTTCGGTAAACACGAAATAGGCATCAAACAAGTCTTGATTGATAAATACTGGAAAGAAACTTAATTTTTAAAGGATTATTCTTATGGCCTTAAAGTTTCAATATAACAAAACTGAACTGCAAAAAATTGAAAAGCAATTAAAGCAGCGCTATAAGGCCTTACCTACCCTTAAAAATAAAGAATCTGCGCTTCGAGCCGAAGTTAAAAAATACAAAGATGGACTTAAAATACTCAAAGAAGAACTCCGACTGGAGCTCGCAAAGATCAATCCGATGCTTTCTCTTTTTACTGAATATAAAGATTTAGTCTCTGTTAAAGGACTAAAAGTTCACGGACAAAAAATTGCTGGAGTTACGATACCCACTCTAGATGATGTAGAGTTTGAGATAAAAGATTTTAGCGTTTTTAACAATCCTTCTTGGTTTTTAGACGGAACTGAACTCATTAAACATATTGCCAAACTTAAAATAGTTTTAAAAATTGAACAAAAGAAAATTGAGATTTTAGAATATGCTAGGAAAAAAACTACACAAAAAGTGAATTTATACGAAAAAGTTCAAATTCCTGCCTTTGAAGAGGCCATTATAAAAATTAAACGGTTTTTGGCAGACGAGGAAAACCTGGATCGTGCCAGTCAAAAAATCGTCAAGAAAAGAAAGGCGGCAGTCTTATGATTGAAACCATGAACAAGTTATATCTTGTTATTAGAAATCATAACGTGAGTGAAGTGCTAAGTAATTTACAAAATTTGGGTGTAGTACACATCGAACAAGGCGAAGTGGATCACGCTCTTATTCAAAATGATGTCCATTTTATTAGAGAAGTGCAAGCCTATAACCGCCACTTTAAAGCGCCGACACCGGATCAATTAATCTATCAAGGCGATATCAAGGAAGTTTTAAGTAAACATTTTGTTTATAGAGATCAAATCGAAGAACTCAACCAAGAAGAAGCAAAACTTCTGCGTTTTGAAGCCCAGCTTGTTCCTTGGGGAAATGCCAATCCCGATGATTTACTTAAACTGGAAGAATCAGGAATTACTTTAAATTACTATATAACCACCTTAAAAAAGCTAGACGCCCTCAATCTGGATAATATTCCCCACGAAATCATTAATCATACTGGTGATAAAGTTTATCTAGTGACGGTAAACCGTAATCTTGATCCCGATCATATTGGGGATCTCCCGATTGAAAAAACTATTCTGCCCAACATGTCTCTCTTGGAAGTTAGAAAAAAAATTGCAGAACTTCATGCTGTCAAAAATGATCTTATCGCAAAAAACAATTCACTGGGTAAATACTACAATCATGTACAAGCAGCTTTAAACCAGTATCTAGATAAAATTGACTTCTTTAAGGCCAAAAGCGGACTGACTGACTACCACGAAAGCTTTTCAACCTTGATCGGATGGATTCCTGAAAAACTTTCTATAATACTTGAAAATGAATTAATCCGAGATGAAAATTTGGTTTATATCATTGAAAAAAATATTCCCAAAGAAGAATTCAGTAAAGTTCCAATCCTGCTTAAAAATAATAAATTCAATCAACTCTTTGAGCCGATTACCAAGTTGTTTATGCTTCCGGCTTATGCTGAGCTGGATTTAACCCCCTTCTTTGCTCCTTTTTTTGTGATGTTTTTTGGCATGTGCCTGGGTGATTCTGGCTACGGTCTTTTTATGTCACTACTTTTTTCAATCGGTTTTTTTAAATTCAAAAAACTGCGTCCAATTTTTGCACTTGGAATTTTCCTGGGTCTGTCCACCACTTTTTGGGGGATTTTAACAGGTACCTTCGTCGGTATTAATCTCTTTGAAACCAAACTGCCAGTCATGAGTGACATGGCCATGTTCACTTCGGAGCACATGTTTTATCTGGCCTTAATGATAGGTCTTTTCCAAATTTTATTTGGCACCATAGTACAAGCGATCAACAAATGGTTCCAAGAAGGTATCTTGGCTTCCCTGTCCCCACTGGGCTTTTTTATTTTCTTTATCTTCCTGGTGCTATGGTATCTCAAAACCCAGACCCCAGAAAATGCAGGAGATCCCACATTCAAAATTGGCTACGCTTTAATTAAACTGGCTAAAAATTCCTCCAGTGGAACGATCGGCATGGGCATGAGTCTAGGACTGTTCTTGGTTTTCTTTTTTAATGACGTTAATGCCAAAGTATATATCAGACCACTCAAAGGTGTGTGGGCTTTGTATAATGCGCTTACCGGTTTTTTAGGTGATTTGCTATCCTATATCCGCTTATTTGCGCTGGGAATTTCTTCCGGAATATTGGGTTTTGTTATCAACTCTATCGGATCAGAGTTTTTAAATATTCCAATTCCTGTTTTAAATTATGTTATTTTCATCGTGTTTGTCACGGTTGGGCATACTGCCAATCTAGGACTGGCTTCGCTTGGTTCTTTTGTTCACCCACTGAGACTTACCTTCGTTGAATTTTATAAAAATGCAGGCTTTGCAGGTGGAGGTAGAACTTATACTCCATTTAAAAAAGCCAAATAATAAAACGAATAAATTATTAAATAAAAAGGAGCTTATTTTATGACAACTGCTTTAATTTTAGGATGGATTGGAATTGGCATGATGGTGTTTCTTTCAGGTTGTGGTAGTGCCATTGGTACATCCATTGGTGGAAGTGCAACTCTTGGCGCACTTAAAAGAAAGGAAGATGGTTTTGGTAATTTTATGATTTTATCAGCTCTTCCTGGTACGCAAGGCCTTTATGGATTTGCCGCTTTTTTTATTTTGCAAAAATACTTAACTCCCGAAATGTCCATGTTTCAAGGCACAGCTTTACTGGGACTTGGATTAACCGTTGGTATCGCCTGCTTAGTATCTGCTATATATCAAGGTAAAGTTTGCGCCAACGCCATTAATGCCATTGCTAACGGTCAGGATGCGTTTGGTAAAGGTCTTATTCTGGCAGTTTTTCCTGAACTTTATGCCATTATCTCTTTCGCCACTGCTTTCTTGGCCGGAAATTTACTAGGCAAATAAAGTCTATCAATCAAAGTATATAATAAAAAAAGGGAATCAATTTGATTCCCTTTTTTTTTATTGCTTGGTCTTGGTTTTAACGATTTGATCCGCACACTTAAAAATTTTCTTTTCAAATTCCGGTAAACTATCCCGATAAAAGGCCCGCAAACAAACTTGCCACTTGGAATTATTTTCTTCGCTAAAATCAGTTCTAAATTTAGAAAATTCTAAATAGCAATCCATATAATTAGACTTAGTAATATCCGACTTGGGAATATGAAATGGAAAAAAAATCCTAAGGTAGTTCCAAAGCATATTCTTCTTTTTGGCGGTTTCTTTAAATCTTAATAGATTTAAATTACCTGGGGTAAATTTAACAAAATCTCGATCAAACACTTCTTGAGATTTATCTAAATTAATTACAAAATCCTTTTGATTACAATTACTAATTAATTTTTTAAATGCTTTATCCAATTCACTCGAATAAGCCGGGAGACTTGCTAGCCCCCAAAATAAAAAAGTTATGATTATTTTGTAGTACATTCGTAATTCCTTAGTCGTAGGTCGATACACATATGAACTTTTTGATTCTGACAAGCACTTCGATTACTAGGACTACTTGGCATACTTGTCCAGTTACAATTGGGTTCCGCTTTGCTAGTAAATTCACCATTAGCATCACAGGGAAGCTGATTTTTCCCTGCCTCCACACACCTTTTATTACTGATAAGATGATTAATGTTTTCGCTTTTCTGATCCGAATCAGAATCGCTTTTTTTAATATTTTTAATCCACTCGTCAAACCGCAGATGATCATTTTTAAGGGTCATAGCTCTCACTTTAAATCCATATGGGCCCATATTATACATAGCGGTGGCACCCAGTAACTTTTCCACAAAAGCAGGCTGCTTGGAAGCCGAAATATTTTTGCTAGCACAAACCTCTTCTACCGTTTTGTTTAATGCCAAATAGTCATCCAGTATCGTTAAGGTAGTATAAAGAAAAACTATTTCATAATTTTTTTTATTTCCTAAAAATGCTTTGGTGGTCATTAAAGCAGGAGTTGGTGGGTTCCAATTACTGACTTTACTTAAATCTGGCTTTTTTAAATGCCCAGGGTGTTTATTATAATTTTCCCAAAAGCTATCCCATAAATTTTTCAACCCTGTGACTTGAGCGTTTCGTAATTTTTGGGCATCCAATTTCGCAACTTCCTCAGTATAGTTTGCGGTAGTTTTAGCAAAGGCGGTATCCGTTGCCGCAAGTTCATCTGCTACCTTGTTTTTTTGCTTTCTAAGTTCAGCAATTTTTTTGGCGTTTTCCTGATTGCTTGGAAGTGTGGCTAATTCAGCTTCAACTGCTTTTATCTCATTTTCAAATGCTACTCTTTTTTGATTTGCGTTTAATACATCGGCTGCATAATTTTCTTCTAGTTTTTTAATTTCTTCAGCAAAATCTAATTCCTTATAATCTGAAATTCTGCTTAAAATATTATTAATTTTATAAAGACCATCTTCCGTAAATTGCCCCAATCCACTAGCTCCGTCAGGATTATCAACTCCTCGCCAATGAAAAGATTCTTTATATAAATTACACTTTAGTACTGCATCGATAGCCTGTTCATTAACGCTTGAATCATTAGTAGCTTCCACAAGCGTTTTATACATCATAGAGGATAAATTGCTGAGGGCCGGGCGATATTTTTCCATATAATCATTGTGTTCAGACTCACCCCACCGATAACACGCATAATACTGATCTAATTCTTCTTTGGATTTACAACGGATGAATTCTGGTATTGAACCGGCTCCCCCAATGTTGAGATCATCACAATTAAGGTAACAAGGATTTTCTACACTTTTATTATAAATTATTTCAATTTCTCTCTTAAGTATTTCTGGTGTTTTTTTTTCTTTATCTGCAGCATGAACGCTTGATAAATATGTAAGAAACCAAAACCCCAATAAAATAAAACTTAATTTGCTTCTCATCAAAAACAACACTCCCTTAAACTTTGCAAAATCATCATAGCAAATTTTTTATGATACTTATAGTATGCACTTCTTACCCAACCCAAATATAAAGGCCCTGTATGAGGGCCTTTATATTAACTTATTTAGGATTTATTTTTTTTTCTTTTTCTTCTTCGAATATACAAAATAACCGATCCCCCCGAAGATGAGTAACATAATCAAGTATGAACCAGCTTCTGCAGCAGCTGAAATATCACGTTTACCTTGTTTTTGTCTTTGGATGTCCAAATTGTTGGCATCTGGATCATAAATACCCGACTCTCCCAGTAGACTACCTCTAGCTCCCTTAGCAGTATATTGATCAGAACTTTTAGTTTTATCTCTAAAGACTCGAAGGGTTTCAATGATCCGATCAAAAACTCCTTGATATTCATTGTAATGACTTTTGGCCACAGAAAAGGTAACCGCAATCCCTAAATCCTCTTTAATGGTGGCCATATACCGCGTGTAAAAACCAGGTACTTCTGAAGCCAAGTGAAGTGAATCAATCCAGGGATGATTATGCAAAGTTTTTTGGCTAGTATATTTGGGTTCGCTATATTGGGTTTTCCCCCCTGGCAAAGTAAAGGATTTGACTTTTTTGAGATAGCTCATGTAATCAGTGATGTTATCTTGATTACCTCTGATTTTCGCTGCCAAAATAATAATCGCTTCTTTTTTTCTATCTTTATTGGTATGCTGACAAACCCATTCAGACCCTTCCAGTCCACACTCCCAGCCTTCTGGCAAACTAAAGGAGGTATATTGGTTGGCAAAATCTTTTGCGGAAACATTACAAATGAGCTGGCCTAGCAACAAAAAACCTAAAATCCTGATAAACATATATTCTCCTGACATTTTTTACTTTTAATCTCTTATTTCATCTTAACTGATTTTTTAAAACCTTCAAGTGCCAAATAATACGGTACCTATTATTTAAATCTCACCACATACCCTGGTTTTAAATTTATCTTTTTGTATTTTTTGGTAAGTTTTATAATGGCCCAATCAACTCCAGTATCATAAACAATTCCAGTAGCTAATAAAACATTTCCACCAAGTTCATTAGTCATGTATATATCGGCGCTTTCACCTTTTTCAACGTTACTAGACACCCCTTTGTTGATTTTTACAAACAAGCCCCTGGAAGAAACCTGGGTTATTGTCGCCTCAATACTATATTCTTTCACAGAGCGAATTTTAATCTGAGTTTTTTTCTCTTCATTGGATGAATTCCAAGTTAAAGAAGCTGCTATAGTATAGCCTTGATCAGTATTTGACCCCATCACTCTTTGGGCCAGTTCCAAACCGAAACGGGTTTGCCCGGTTAGAAAGTTGACCCCCACAAAAGGTTCAGTGTAAGAGGGATTAACCGTATTATATAACTGAGTGGCTCCTTGATTATAAGGGATTCGCGAAAGGCCGTCATCTTCTTCCATGGAAATGGTACCACGCACTCCTAATATAAGAGCAAACCGGGACCCAATCCAAGAGGTTTCTACCAACCACGGAAGTTCAGCACTACTGTTATCCGCCGTAAAAGATCTATACCCCATTTCTCCAGTTAAATAATTCTTGGCAGTGGTTTGATATGTTAAAAGCCCCTTCATCATCATCTCAGAGCCATCATCTCCTAAGATCATTTTGTCTTTGCCAAGACCTGAGGTTTCGGGATCATTTTCAAACATTTTTTGCTTAAAGCTAAGGCTAATTGCCATCGTCAACTGTTCGTAAAGGTCAACTTTATACTTGCCTTCTACCGCTATCGATTCAATACCAGAAGCAGAAATATCACTTTCCGCCTTAACTGATTGGTGAGTCCTATATAAAAGCCCAAGCAACATATCAAAGTTTTCTCCAAAACCATAACCCCCAAATAGCAGGAGATCTTTTCGAACATAGCTATCATTTTCGCTTAGATCTTCTTTTTCTCCATTTTCATTGAAATACCCAGTCGTTGAAAAGTAATTACCAGCAAGGCCTAACTCAATACTTCTGTGGCGAATAGTCTCTGTTTTTAATCGATAAGATGGAAGTGGTCCCCAAAATCCATTTTTAGGCGCATCTGGTTCATCAAAGGCCAAGCTTAAAGAGCTATTAAAAAGTGACCAGCAAGCACTCATTAAAAAATATAATTTAAAGGTTTTCATTGCCTTTAGGTTAACTCGAACTTTTTATTTTGTAAAAAGGGAAAAATATATTTATGACGCTTTCTTAAAAGGAGTACCAATCAAAATATGCTCACCTTTCATAAAAGGAAGAGATATGTGGTTAACCCAATATTCACCTTGTAATTCAAAATGAAAGGAGCCCGCATATTTTTTTACTAAATGGGCAATGGATTCCATCCCCAAACCACTTTCGCGATTAACATTAATCCCTTTGTTAACCCCCAGAATAATGTCTTTGAGATTTTTGACCATGTTTTCTTCATCATCTTTTAGGTAACATACCTTATTTTTTACATAAATAATTAAGGCTTCCTGTGAAGTGCCAAAAAAGAATTCCACATGATTGGTATTTACTTCATTTAAATTTTTAACCAAATTGGTAAAAATTCTACAAAAAGTTGGATAATGGGCCAAACATGTCTCATCTGACAGATCGTCTTTAAATAATCCTTCAAACTTAAACGATTTAAACACCAACTGGTCAGGAAGATATATATCCGCTATTCGAAAAATCATTTTCTTCATTTGACCAACATTAACATAATCACTTCGACCAAAGAGGTTTTTATGAAAGTAGCCGTAATGGTTTTGCACCAAGGATTGCACTAAGCGAACTTCATCCCGCAATATTTCCATTTCCTCATATTCCAAGTGCCCTTTTTTGGACATTTTTTGGTTTAAAAAAAGATCAATACCATGGGTCTGATTTATTAAATCATGGAAAAACAAACGGTCATGGGGCCAATCAGTCAACTCATTGTCTTCTAAATTATTAGTGATCCCATTAAGAAAAATATCAAAGAGAGATTTTTTTTCTTCGTGTAGATGATACTGTCCCCAAACAATTATACTCGCCCCCCACATTAAAAACAGGCAGAAATAAAAAAAATCATTTACCGTAAAAAGATTCTTTTTGGTCAAACCATTTAGAAATAAGTATGACAAAACGACTATCAATAATAAAGCTACACCTTTTTTATAACCAGAAATTGGCCACTCTTTTTTTGAAGCAAAGAAAAACAGGCCAAAGGAAGCGGGAATCATACTTAAATAAATAGCAGCAATATTACTATTTTCATGGGCCACTCCGAATAAACAAAATATTTGAAGGAGTAAAAGTCCTGGCCACTGCATCTTTTCTAAAGTTAATTTTGACCAACCTGCTCCGTTTATAAAATAATAATAATTAGTAACTAGAAAAAAAGTTACAAAAAATCCGTTATAAAAAAAATGATCACTTATAAAATAGCTTCCTATCCACATAAAAACCGAAATAATAAAAGTGGACATTAAATACATATCCAGCAGGTAATAGGAAGTAATGTTATGATTTTTGGAAAAACTAACCACCGGGTAACCCCTTTAGGTGAAAAAACCATCCTCATTCCTAGTCCTTTTCGTATTTTTTTATAATTTTGTTACATCAATTCGAACTTTTGATGCTTTTTTTTGATCCAAGTACCTGATCGAGTATTGCAGTACCAAAATTCTGGTACACAAGTCTTTGAGGGGATATAGTGCAATTGATTAGTTAAAAGATCCTTTATTCTAAGTGCCACATGTCTGCCGGGTGCAATACATTTTACAGATAAATAATTTTCAATAAAAGAGTTAATAAGTGGGTAATGAGTACACCCCAAAATAACATGGGTGAAGCCTAACCCCTTTAGTGGATCAAGTTCTTTCATCACTAATATTTTTTTATCATGATCAAACCCAGTATTAAAAATATCTTCAATAAGCATGGCCAGCTTATCACTCGTAGCATGAAAAATTTTATTCTCCGGGTCCAGGCGATTTTTCAAACTCCAAAATTTTTCCGAAGAGGCAGTGTATTTGGTGGTAAGCACGGCCAGTTTAGAGAGTTCTTTGATCTCGATTTCCTTGTTATAGGCATTTAAATAAGGTTCCACCCCCACAAATGGAAGGCTATATTTTTCTCGCAATTTTTTTATTGCCGCTGCCGTGATGGTATTACATGCTAATGTAATCAGCTGCACGTCTTTTTTTAAAAGCAGATCAGTTATTTCCATCGCCCTATCTATCAGCTGAGCCTCACTTTTTTCCCCGTATGGACAATAAGCATTATCCGCTATGTAATACACTTCCAGGTCAGCAATGAGTTCATGAACCTCACTCAATATACTAAGTCCTCCGACCCCTGAATCAAACATGCCAATTTGTATTTTTTTATTTTCCATAAAAACAAACAAGCAGACTGGGTAATCCAGTCTGCTTTAATAAAATATAATATATTTTTAAGTTATCTTGAAGCTAAATCTCTAAGTGGTAAATAATATAACGTAAATCCTGCAAAAATAAGTGATGGTGATTTAATCATGGGTTTATTATTTTCCCAGATATCTTGCCAATGCTTAGGAGTATTATAAACTTTGGTAGAAATCTTTCCTAAAGTATCCCCTCTTGCAATCAAATAAGGATCACCGGCTGGATTCCAATCAAATCTACTGGCAGGAGACGCATACTTAATTTTCATACCTTTTTCTAAATTATAATTTCCAGCTAAGGTTTCATTATTTAACTCAGCTAAACTTCTCCATTTAAGGTAATCGCCATAAATTTTAAAAGCAATCAGCATCAGAGTATCTCCAGCTTGGACTTCGTAATATTCTATACCAGATGTTTTAACCGCCATGTCCTCAGCTGCCGGTGCTGATTGTGCTAAAGTTTCTTCCGGCTGTGTTTGCTCCGCCACATCTTCTTGCACCACTTCTTCTTTTACTGCCTCATCTTTAATACTGTCTTCGGCAATCTCCAAAGTTTCAGAATCGTCTTGGGCCATTTCGATCACATTGGCATCCTCAGTGAGATTATCATCCTGCGATGACTTGGATGAACATGACAAAAGTCCTATCATCAGTAAAATACATAATAAAAAATTTAGCTTATTCATAACACTCTCCATATAAATGATCACTCCTAACATGTTTAATTAATCGGAAGATAATTAATTTAAATTAAATTTTTTGTATTTTTTTTTAAAAAAAATGCATTATCTGCCTAAGATCGTAGTTGAATGGGGCAAAACCGTAACCAGATTACCTGATATTTTTACTGCACTATTTTGCAAGGCAATTACTCCAGCCTCTTGATCATCGGCTAAAATATCAAAGTTAGTGGGTCCTTCAACTTGGTTTAAATCCATTGTGTATTTATCACTAGAAACATTATGAATAACTAATATTTTTTTATAATCAAGCGGTTCAATGGAGGACGCATAATTATTTTCTAAAGAATTATCCAGCAAATATACGATTTGCGCAGCTGGTTGATGCCAAGAATTTCCTAATCCAAAATCTATAACAGATAAATCAATAACCGCCCCTCCATCGTTGGTGACGCTGGATAACGCGACTGAGTTATGACCAAATTCTGTATAAGATTCTCTGGGAAAATCCCACTGGCCAGGGGTTAAGATAATTTTAAATTGTAATTTTTGATTATCTCCCCAAGACGCTAAATCAAATTGTTCAATATCCTCTCTGCTAAAAACAATCTCACCCACCCCATTATCGTTCACCAAAAAATTAAATCGATTATTCAAAGGATTTTTTAAGGGTGAGGGATAATCATCAAAGGAATGAATTTCTCCAGCTAAATAAACTAGCTTATTGTGAATAGATTTAGGAGCATTGATAAATTGTAATTTTAAGCTCTCTAATTTTTTGTCATGAAAGGACGAGAGACCAGCTTTTTTATCCCCAGCAACCATATTATTTCCATAGATAAAAGAAAGTCCATGCTGAATTGATCGAGCATTCTCAAAGCGAAGTGCCGACAGACTTCTACGTAATTTAATAAGACCTGCTAAATAATCACTAATATCCATAAAATCAAAGGCCCTTGTCCAGTTGATCATATTGGTAAAATCGGGGGACATATAAGTATTTTCATGAAAATAAACAATATGATTTTCGGCATCAGCGAAATCACTTGTATGTGCCCGGTTAGGATGGGGGTCGTTGGCTGCCAATGGTTTGCTTCGCCCCATTTCCGTTCCACCTTCCAAAATAATTTTTCCTTGTGAAGTAAAGAGTAATCCCAAGGCATTTTTAACCAGTCGTTTCCGATGAGCAACTTCTCCCTTTACTGAGAGGTTGATCTTATCCCAAAGAGTAAAACCATCATGAATGGTTAAATAATTAATGGTTTCAGAAGGTGATTGAGCATATCGCATGTAAGAATCCTGCGCCACTTGATCATCTTCAAAATAATGATTTTGTATCGCCCCTATAATCCCCGCACGCACTTGAAAAGCGTTTCCCAAAGCCCCCTGCACGAAACCCTGAGCATGCATTCTCCCAGTATAAGCATCCCTACTGGAATCATTAAATGCGGATAGATCGGCGACTGCCGGCAAGTTATTTTTGGTGGTGGCAATCTCAGGTGGCAAATCAGTGAAATTCCATGCCTCCCCATATAATAGGGTTTCCTTTCCTAACTGCTGTCTAATTTCATTCATTGTCTGGTGATCAAGAAAATTCATTAAATCAAATCGAAAACCATCCACTCCTAAAAAATTTTTATAATACAGCAATGATTCAATAATAAGTTTTCGCACCATTATATTCCGGCTTTCCAAACTAGGCCCCGCACCAGTTTGAAAAGACACATTTCCCAGATGGTCACGTCTTAAATAACATCCTGGTGCCCCTTCTTCCAATTTAGCAAATTCAAAAATGTGATTATAAACCACATCAATAATCACCCCCATTTTGTTTTTATGAATAGTATCAACCAAATCTAAAAACTCGCTTATCCGTTGATAAGGATCGCTTGGATTAGTAGAATACCACCCTTCTAAGGCAAAATAGTGTTGAGGATCATATCCCCAATTGTAATTGATATCTTCCGTGGGAATGATTTCATTTTGATAATCTTTTAAATGTTCTTTTACCGTAAAAAAGTTTTGGACCGGCATAAGTTGAATATGAGTCACCCCCAGTTTCGCTATCCGAGCAACTACCTTTTCAAATCCTTTGAAAGTGCCTTTTAGTTGAGTCGGAATCTCTAGATTTTGATCAATGGTAAAATCACGAATATGGGCCTCATAACCGATAAAATCACACTTGCCTCCCATCGCTATCTTTTTTGGCCGATTTTTTTTCAACTGGGACAGATCAATAAAGGCAGCTTTGGGTACTCGTTCATCCATATCAGGGGCAAATGCTGACAGAGATAAAGCGTAAGGGTCAAGCACCGTTTGCGTCACCTGATAACTAGTCACTTCCAAGGTATAATAGAGATTATCCAAACTATTAACTCCCACCATTTGCGGAGTTAATTTGCAATACCAGATCCCTTTTTCTCTACGAGATAAGACCTTTTCAAATATTTTAGTTTGAGCATCTTTTTTAAAAATATTTATTTTAACTAAAGTAGCAGGTGGTGACCAAAACTTCAAACTGACTTCCTGACCTTTAAACCGGGCACCGAGGTCTGGCATGTTATAGGCAAAATAATTTTCGATGGCCAAAAGACTCAAATAGCCCCATATTTTTTCTTCACCAATTTTTAAATAATAATTTTTATTAAGATCAATCTTATCAAGCATATTAATCGTTAACTTATCATGTCCACTTTCCATGGATTCAATTTGATAATTTCGATTTTCATGGTCATAAATTTTCATCTGCTCAATTGATATATGTCGTTTAGTATTCAGAAAAAATTTTTTAGGTGAATCAATCCATAAGAAAATATCATGTTGTTGACGCAAAAACGTGTTGGCCATAATCAATTCTCCCCATCCTAGCAACAGTAGTGTTAAAATAATTTTTATCATAATCTTAAAGTTATGATAGAGGATCGCCATAATTTCGTCTATTTTGAATTAATTTAAAAAGACTCTAAGTAGTGCCAAGGCCCTAAAAAACAGCATCATAAATAAAAAACCCATACTGATTAGAGGTAACTGATTTGATGGATCATTGCGATTATGATCGTTATTAATAGTTCCACATCCAACTACCGGAGTATTCTTGGTGGTTTTCTTTGGCTCAACTTTACCATCAGGACTTATCACTCCGTCACTTATATTTCCAGCAGTCAAGGTAATCGCAATTTCCGGCTTATTCGGATCGTTGGTAAAAAACCTGATCACCCCACTTCGGTAGCCAAGTCCTAAGGCTTCATCCATCTTAAATCTAAATATTGAAGTACTTCCCGGTACCAAAGTGGTAGGTCCCGCTTCCGACTGTACAAATCCATAAGGTATATCAATATTGATAATCTCCAGATTTTCCTCATAGCCGGTGTTTAAAATAAAAAAATTATATTTCTCCCGGTATATTCCCTCAGATTGGTAATTAAACAAAAGTACAGGCCCTGTTAACATTGTAGATACCAAAATCGCAAATTCAGGAGTGTTACTTAAATTGGTATTAAATTTTATATGCCCGCTATATTGTCTTGGTGGATAGTTTCCGTAGGCGATTTTTAAATAAGTAGATTCGCCGGGAAACAGAGAAGTTACGGGAAAACTCATTACATTAAAAGGTTCTGGAACACTTATGTTGGTCAATTCCAATCTTGATCCGCCAGTATTACTTATGAGAAAGCTTCGTTCATTATCAAAAAGTTCTAAATCCATTGTAGACATCACACCTAATTCTGTGGGAATAAAATTATTATGAAAGATATTGGCGCCATTATAACTTACATTAATTTCTGCCACCCCTCTAACTTTTATCTCCACAGGAAAACTAAACGTGTTTTCTGTCGAAGAACCGCTTTCAACCCATTTAAAATTCATAGTCGCCGTATAGTCTCCCACGTTATCGGCCACAAAACTTATAATTAAAGGCAGCGAGTCTCCCACAGACAAACTGGTAAGAGTTTGCTGCCACCGATAATTAGCGGCAAAACTTCCAGTTACACTGAAAGAGGATAAGACTAGATCGACATTTCCAGAGTTTTTGATCGTCAAATTATGTATAGAACTTTGATAAGCAGATGTAGTACCAAGCAACACTGGAGTAGCTTGATTATTGCTTATACTATTTTGAGCAATATCAAAAAGTTCTATCTCGGGTAATGCTTTCTCGGCCAAGATTGCTTTTAAATCAAAAGAAAAAGTAGCAACGCCTGCTATGTTAGTTTGAAAACTAATGGACTGATCATACTCTCCGGCGGTATTTAAGGATAAAGTAAAGGTAAGCTCGATTGAAGCTTCCGGTTGGAGCTGCAAATCAGCAGGTCGAGTCCAAAGAAATGGAGTCGTCATAGAAGAAAAAGCGGAAAGCAATAAATCGCCCGTTCCCACACTTTTAATTCTTATTTTATGAGTCTCGTTCACTTGAGTCTGCGCTCGTTTGTTAGCAATAGTTAAAATACCCCCATTCAATATGGGGATTACCCCTCCGGCACTATCTAAATACTCAATTTGCATCGAAGGTATCAGCGATGCCGTGCTTTGCACACTATACCTTATAGTTAAATTGGGATGAATCAAATCGTTGGTGGTCATGGTTAAAGCAGCAACATAGCTTCCGACACTACCTCGTGGATTAAATAAAACATTTAATGTAGCAAAATCATTGGCAGGAATGATATTTTTATCAATGGTGTAAGAAAACAAAGCTTGATTAATGCTTAAATTACTGAGCATCAAATCCGTGGTTCCGGTATTATAAATTTTTAAAGTTTGGGTCTTAGTAGACGAGGATAAAACAGTTCCTAAATTAACGTTGGCAATAGTTCCATCAATAGACAAAGTAGCGCTCACAGTAGGATTATAAATAGATATTTTCTCTTCGCTTGAAACCGTATCCAAATTGGAATAGACCAGCGAATATGCCTGACTGTTGAGCAATGAACCCGCATGTGAAACTCTAATTTTCCAGATTTCATTGTTACCAGGGATTTGTGTAACTTCGATTTTTTCAACATTATCAAGATCATTGTTGCCTCTGGTGGCGGCGAGGGTTGGAGTTGCTTTTGCTAATTTCCAAGGATAATAGTTATTAGCGCTATTATCAATAATTCTCAAATTTAAATCATTCACCAAAATTTTGATAGGTGAATCCAAAACATTTCCTGGAGATACTCGCGGAGGATCAGTCCATACCAGAGTCGCTTTGGGTTTTTGCCCGTTGGTTTTTAACACATACTCATCCACTTCACCTTGATTAAGCGTGCCTTCCACTATATAGGTTTTTCCCGTTAACGAATCATCATAAATAATTTTGGCTGCCTCATCGATATCTGGTAATCCCCACCCAAATTGATAATCCGGCCCGCTAAAGGGCCCTGCTTCTCTAGCGGTATGAATAATGAGTGCCTTAATCGTGGATGCCAGCGGGTATCTTTGATGGTATCTATGAAAAAGTCCTTGTAACAACACTACTGATCCAGAAATCATTGGAGAGGCCATGGAAGTTCCAGATGATGCTGCGGCATAGCTGGTAGAATCTTCGTAAAAAGTAGATCTAATATCCACCCCGGGGGCAATCACATCAGGTTTGATCCGCCCATCATCAGTTGGCCCGAAACTGGAAAAATCACTCATCACTACGCTGGTTGCCCCTAAGTAATTAACCACCTTCAAAACTGCCCCAACCGATATAACATTTTTGGCACAAGACTCCGGCGTTAACGTATCATACCCACCTTCGGCATTATTAGGATTGGGAGGGTTACTCGATTTTAAAACCCAGTTGCCAGAGGTGTTATATTCATACCACGACGTCTTCGAGCAAACCGTACCCATCGGACCTTCATCATTCCTTGAATTTCCAGCAGGCCAGGTTTGTACAAGATAAGGGGCGTGATAAAGCGCATTGTCTATGGATTGAGTATCTGAGAGGTATGCACCATATTTATAATCCTCATCTGGATTAATACTAGGTGTTCCATACCAATACCACTCACCCACACAATTCTCATCACCATCAAACCCCCAACCAGCCGTTGTTCCATAGGAGTGATTAGAAACATACATCTGACTGGTAATTCCTGATCCATAATTAAGACCGCTAGGCAGTGCCGCATAAGCAAATTCAGAAATATCATTTGCCCAGTCAAAAGACGCTAGATATCCGCCGTAAGCCATTCCTGGTATTCTATAATCAGTTGCTCCATAAAGATATTGACCGCTGGCAACCAAAGTTCCGGCCACATGAGTTGCATGCTCATCAATTACAGTGGAACCGTCCATCACTTTTATTTTATTGGTAAACTCACCATGGTTGGCATCTACCGCTCCCCCATCCCACATACCTAAAAAGCGCACTGATAATCCCCCGTCTATCGCATAAGTCGGAGGTGTCACCGGATTAAGGACGGTGCTCAACCAAATATTGGCGGTTTTAATACTTTTGGCCCCGTCCCAGTTAAATTTACTAAAATATTTGGGGATTCTAGTTATTTTATCGACTCCGATTAAAGATACTTTTTTAGTGGTTGGAAGATTCCCTGCTTCCAAATGCTCTTGATAATGGGTACCCCTTGACTGGTTAAATTTATCATTTTCTTCCAAATAGGTTTGATACAATTTTTGATTTTTTAATTGCAACTGCGTCTTGGAAAAAACCGGTTGATCAATATGGGGTAACGAAGATGGTAAGGAAAGATTATTAGCAGATGAACTGGCCACTTTTCTTGCAACCTTCTGATTACTATGCAATGCCGCTGCTTGAATTTTCTTTGATACCAATTTAGTGGGATGAAATGAACTTTTACGGTGTGGAGTCTTTAACGAATCCTTTGGAGAAATATAATAAATAACTCCCACCAAGCTGGTCAGGAACCAAATTGCCAGAATAAATCCTATAATTCGTTTTTTATTCCCCATTTTTTTTTTAATCTACTTGGTAAGAATCTATCTCTCCTATAGTAGTTATCGTCAGAATAAACTTAATCCTTAGACTATAGCCATGAGAGAAGCGTAAGGGGAATCAATTGACCAATTTTATCAGGATACCGATTTAATAATTTTTAAGGCCCATTCAGGAGTTAAAAAATTATTTTTAGGAAAGGGCAACTTATTTACTACGATATCGTCAAAGAAACTAGGAATATAATTACAAGGTACCATTTCTCCCTTGAAGTTTCCCGTTTCTGGATCTTTACCAGTTTGAATCCATCTAAAAATGTCTCGACTACGATAATTACCCTTATCATCAACTCCTAAAATCTCTGATACGTGAGAGATTCTTCTTCCCCCATCATGATACCTTGAACACTGCACGATTATCTGCATGGCACTGCCTACCATTTTTCTTATGGCATCTGGTGGAATTTTTACATCTCCCATCAAGCACAGAGTTTCAATCCGGGTACAACACTCAAGCGGGTTATTAGCATGTACGGTTCCCATACTGCCGTCATGACCAGTATTCATTACCTGGATCAAATCAAGTGCTTCAACTCCTCGCACTTCCCCTACAATAATTCGATCAGGTCTAAGTCTCATGGCGGAAATAACCAAATCACGTATCGTTACCTCGGTAATTCCTCTTTGGGGATCCTCTTTTCTGGTTTCAAAATAAAGCACATGATTACCATGAATTTGTAATTCTGCGGCATCTTCGATAACTAGCAATCTTTGCTCTTTAGGAACTCTTGAACCCAGCACGTTTAGCAAAGTGGTTTTACCAGAACCGGTTCCTCCAGAAACAATAATATTTTTGCTGAGATAAATACAAATATCTAAAAATCTCGCAGCTACCGGAGAAAGTGAGCCAAAATTAATTAAATCTTTAAGCGTTAACTTTTCCCTTGAAAATTTCCTAATCGCAACACTGAGCCCACCTTTGGACATCGGGGGTAAAACGGCATGAATTCTTGAACCATCAGGAAGTCTAGCATCCAAAGTGGGATTATCATCATCAACTAATCTACCCACTGATTGAGCGATGGCCCGCACCGCTGTAAAAAGTGCTTCGCCATCTCTGAATTTATTGGGAACTTTATATAACAATCCTCTTCTTTCAACAAAAACCTCAAAAGGTCCATTCATCATAATTTCTGTAACCGTGTCATCATCAAGTAAATCTTTTACAGGTAATAAAAAGTTGTTAATTGCATCATTAAAAACTGACATTTTTTCCCTCTACTCTAATAAACCTGGATCATCCTTAGGATACCAAGGTTGATTCACTTTATTTTTACTTGCGACTTCTCTTTTGATCTTATCAGTCTGCGCTTTTTTTTCTATTACCACAATTTTTCCTTTGATATTTCTCTTGCTCGGACAAAAAAACTCATATACTCCAATTTGATCAAAGCTGACTTCTCCTTCCGTAATAATCCCTTTTTCTGCAGCTAAAAAAATCTCTTTACTTGGAATCATCAAACAACTAGGTTGCAAAGTGGTTCCAGTTACAAAAAGCTTAAGTCGCTCCCCTTTAAACAACATTATACTATCAGGATAAAAACCGGTTTCTGCAACAATCACCGAATGAATTCTTTGGGGTGGTGAAAAACTTTGTAAGGCCCCAAATTTCGGGGCGAGCTCATCGTTAGGCATCTCGATGGCCAATACCCCAGTTGATAGAATACTCAAAACCACCATAGTGAACAATTTTTGTAAGTTAATAAGTTAACTCCTTTGAAAATATTCGTCTTTCACTTTATCGGAAATTTCTCATTATTCTTTAGTTATTTTGTCGGGTACCAACCCTTTAAATTATCAAGATAAATAGATTTACTTACTAGGTTTTGTTACAATCTTATAAAAAAAGGAACTTGATTTATGTATAAAATAATTGTCTTTGTACCAATGACTCATGTTCAAATAGTCAAAGATGCAATTTTCGCAGCAGGGGCCGGAAAAATTGGAAACTATGATCGTTGTTGCTTTGAATCCAAAGGCGTTGGGCAGTTTCGTCCCTTGCCAGGAAGCCACCCCTACTTAGGACAAGAAAATGCCGTTGAAATGGTGGAAGAAGTCAAAATCGAATTAGTGTGTGATGAACAATATTTGCAAAAATCAATAACCGCATTAAAAAAGCATCATCCCTATGAAACTCCTGCTTATGATATAATCCAGCTTGTAAACGAATCTTTTTGAATAATTAATATAATATTTTCTTACCGCCAATAGACACATCTCAAAACTCATTTCATGCTTGTATAGTTAATTTAATTTTTTAAAAAAACAAATCTCACTTTTTTCAAGGAGGAACAAATGAGATATTTTACTTTTTGGACACTAGCCGCTGTTGTTTTTCTTTCCACTTCAAGCACATTTCAAAACAATCAAAAACTTTGCAATGGAATTATTCCAGAAAATGATATGTGGATCGGGGTTGACTCAAAATCGGCATCAAAAGAAATGACTAAAGAAATTTTTGACAACGTCATTGACCGCATTGAAGAAGTTTATACTCCTATCATTGAGGATATGGGCCTAAAATTCGAAGTAGTCAGAAAATGGGACGATGGAACCGTTAATGCCTACGCCCGAAGAATTGGTCGCACCATGGAAGTTAATATGTTTGGTGGACTAGCTAGACACCCCAGCATTACTCCTGACGGTTTTGCACTGGTCGTTTGTCATGAAACTGGCCACCACATGGGCGGAGCACCTAAGAAAGCATCTCTTTTTGGAACTTGGGCATCTAATGAAGGTCAATCCGATTATTGGGGCGTTACCAAGTGTATGAAAAAAGTTTTTGAAAATGATGATAATATTCAAATTATTTCCAGCATGACTATTCCGGCTACCATTACTTCAAACTGTAATGAATTGTTTGACAATGTGAACGAATCTGCACTTTGCCAACGAGTCGCCATGGCCGGCAACAGTTTAGGGAATTTCTTTAATGTGGCCAGCCAGGGAGCTACTGTGGTTCATGTTGATACTCCTGATACTCGCGTTGTAAACCGCACCGACGACGATCACCCAAAGGCCCAGTGTCGTCTGGATACTTACTTTCAAGCATCATTATGCGATATTTCTCACAACACTGATGTAAGTAACAGCGACGCCAGCGTGGGAGCTTGCACCCGTAAAGCAGGTTACACAAAGGGTGTACGACCACTTTGTTGGTATAAACCATAATTTTTTTTCTAAGTAGCACACCAAAAAGGTCTGGCATTATGTCAGACCTTTTTTTATTCCCCCTTGAAACATTCATTAAAAAAAAGCAAAATTAAACATAAAGCATTTTCACTTTTAGAGAGGAACCCGCTATGCATTTTATCCAACAACTAATACTTTTATCACTTTTACTGCTAACAAACCTGACTTCCACGTATGCTAATCCAACTACTGCTGCACTAAAATTGGGAGATCTTCTTTTCAATGAAAAACTCCTTAAAAATACCCTTAAAGGTTTTAACATCCCTGACGCAGAAGCCATCCGACTGAGCCGGTATGCACGCATATCCGTAAATTCCCTGACCCAATCTCGCCAGCAATCCGTAAAAAATAATAAGGAACTTATTAGCTATATAAAAAATTTAAATGCTGAATCATCCCTTGATCCAAGCACCAAAATAAAAACGACTGATATTTTAAATGCTTCACTCAATAAAAACGTTGATAAAATGTCTAAAGATGATCTTATCCGTACTTTAAGTAACCTTTACTACGTAGCTGGCATAAGCGGCAAGAACATTATGGGGGTATGTGCTACATGCAACAAAGAAACCCCTCTAATACCCGGACTTGATTTTATAATAACGGAAACTAATTCTTCTACCACTAAAAACCTTTTTACCAAAATGATCAATTCCAAAGACCCCGACATCTTATCGAAGGACGTATCTGGAATGCTGCGAAGTCTTGGTATAAAAGATAGTAATCTTGCCCCAATTGATGAACGCCCCATGGCCTTATTTTTGGCACTTAAAGAAAGTGGTTCACCCGCGCAAAGTGCTTACGTAAATGCAGTTATGCAACTTAGCCAGACCAGTGCTAAAAGAAATGGCGATCGTGAATTTGGAGATTTGTTAGAACACCGTCTATGGAACAACCAGGATCTTTTTGATAACAACGAATTCCTACCAGAGTGGACCAAACTTATCCAAGAAGTATCAGCCTACAAAAAGAGAACCAAGTACAGCGTAGAAAAAAGTTGGGAAGACACCCTAACCATTAGGGCCGGTCATGATGTAGATAAAAACACTAAACTCCAATCCCTCTTGAAAAAGGGATGCTTTATGAAACCGAAATAACCTTCCATTCTCATACTGTTTTTATTACATGTAGTCTAATAACAAATCATTCTTATTAAAAAGCTGAATTTTAAGCGCATTTAAATATTTAGTGAAGTCATCTACTCCTTCATAATTAGAAAATTCCGAAACCACCTCATGCGAAAGTTTTTCAAACTGATTAAGTTTAAACACATCATTTACCGGCATAATTTCCCATAATGATGATGCAAAATTTTGCTCTTCGATTGTGAGATCTTCAAATTCAAATAACAATCTTTTAAGTTCTGCCCCAGTAAACTTACCTTGATGTAAACTAAGCTGGGTTACCCTAGAATAATTTTTAATAATGTTTTTCATTTTATTTTTATACTTTGGACTCTTAAAAGCTGCTAGCGCCATTTTAGTTACATCATCTTTCAAACTTTCAAATAAAAATTCAACTTTGCGGCTGGCGATATTTTTTAACTTTCTCGTTTTTAATTCATTAATGGCAACGGTAAAATCATGCACGGAAGTCTGAGCGATCTCAGAAGCAATATGACTGCTTTGTCCCAAAATTTCCCTCGACTGCCGACTGAGATCTTCCAATAATAAGCGATTTCTGGCATTAACAAATTTTCTCATCATCAGACCATCGGCCATTTCGTATAAATATGGAATTCTTCGACCTAAAATATTACCACGTAAATTAGGCCCCCCTTGTAGTAATGCCATATGAATAAATTCTCTTTTTCTAACCGGTAATTTAGCAAAAACTTTAGCAATTAAATCCATATTATTTTCTAAAAACAATTGGAAATCACCATTGCGATAAATCACCTGTTCCATCATCTTTTCCAGCTTTAAAATATCTTCACCATTGCTTAATAAATTACCAAATCGCCATTTTAAATATCCCGTACCCAATTTGTTAGCCTTAATATGTTCATCAATGCCCGCTAACCCTTTACGCAAAATGCTGCCTTGCTCGTAAGATTTTAGATGTGCTAACAAAGCTTGCGGGTCATAATTCCAGTATCTGGCAATAACCTGGCTTGCCTGCTTATCTAATTCCTTTTGGTTTTTCATCACCACGATTTCACCAAAGAATTCCTGCTTTAATCCCTTGATTACTCGGGATGGAATTTTAGTAACACTTTTAAGTAAATCTGCAGAGTTTTCCAGCAACTGATTATGAGTCATTTTACCGTCTTTAAATCTACCAAACGTTTCTTTGAGTTTTTCAAAATTTTTAGAAACTTCCATCTGATTTTCATCCAACCCCATTTTTTGCCCAATAGTTTTAAATTCCAAAACATCTAAAGCAAAACGGGTATCCGCTTCACGCATTGCCTGTTTAGTAAGCGCATTAAAACGGGCCCGGCTTAAATTTTTAGAATTTTTTATTATTTGGGTAAACCGGCTACCGAGATACATACTACGTGCCGTAGGCCCTAAAAAGGCAAGTAAACCACTGGCTTCAAGGACCGTCCAAAAAGAAGATTTTTCAACTTTTTTAGAAGATCCATTATCCGTCATGCCCAAATCTTCCATGCTCTCAACCACCTTGGCATAATCTTTACTCTTTTGATATCGGTTTTTCTCGCGCTCATAAAGTCCATACTGGATTCCATATCCGGACACCGCCGATGCTACCATGGCATATGCCAAGGGCCCACAAGCGCCCACTGACAAACTGGTACATAACGATCCAAACATAACCGACCCCATAATAAGTCCCATCATACCAAAGGAGTATTTTACATCAGTCCACTCCTCAGCACTCATACTAAGCATTTCATCCATGACTTTGGCATTAAAGCCCGGTATGCCAATAATCTGATTTAGTTTATTTTGTGATTTCATGGTGGCATAAAAAATGGTTTGTAATTTTTGATGTTCATCCAGTTTGGTCTCACAAAAATCTACTAAAGTTTCTTCAATCTGATTTCTTCTAACTTTAGCAGAACGAACTAACAACTCTTTATATATTGGCAATTTGATTGCTCCATCCATTATAAAAAACGCCTCTTTGGGATTAAGCTGTTCCATATCCTTGTTATTTTGCAAGAATTCAAAGTATAACCGTTCTTGCTCCATAGGATTTCCTTTATTGCGATATAGTGAATAAAGCACCCCGCTGTATCGTCCCATATCGCTATCCCAAATACTCTCTAACTCAGATTGTCTTGAAGCTTCAATGGATGTATCAAATGTTTGGTCTAAGAAATCATCCGTCTGATCCTTAGTAAAAAGATTTTTATAACTTATTTGTTCTATTAAATTATAGTAATTTTCATCTTGGGTATCTGCCTTGTTAGTTAGCATATTAGTAGCTACACTTTTGCCCCATTTAAACAACTTAACCATTAATAATTCGTTATCCGTATTTTCCTTTAAAAACGGGACTTGCGGCGTTTGAGCTTGAGTTTTAACTCCAAATAATTGAAAATTACTATCATTGGTGTTTTGGATAACATCATTCCAATAAAATTTTTTTTCATGACGGCTTAAAATTCTATTAGCAAAATGAGGCCCTTGAATTTGATCAAGCGCTAATATTTTTCCGGCCTTCTTTAAAAGCTTAAGTTTCATTTGTTGATTTATCTGATAACATTTGGCGGAATCCTGACAGTTTCTGCCCGCAAAATTGGAATATTGTTGAACCCCTTTTAATTCACTGGATAATTCATTTCGAAGTAATACATAAGAAAGTCTACTTCTAACCCATGGGTTATCAACCAACATCTGTTCCATGATATAATCATATTCATTCATATTAGCAAAATCTAATAAGTCGGTCTGGTCTCTTAAATCATCCCACAAAGAGGCAAAGGCAATCCATACATGTTCAAATTGTTCCTCTTCAATTCTAGTACCTGGAACGAACAAATCCTTCCTTAACAACGTGGTCATATGCTCTAAGAAGTGGTCATAAGCTTTATAAGCACTGGTGGAATCTGCAATTTCAAATCCTTGTTTAGCATTTATCTGATTGCGCTCAATTTTAAATCCAAGACAAATGTCCCGACTAATTAAATCCACTTTTTCAGGATTTTGATAAGCACTCTCACTACAGGCTTTCGTCATGAAAGGAACGATTTTATCTTTTGCCTTTTTATTGTTTTGATTTTCAAGCAATACTTTATACAGTTTCATAACTGCCGAATCTCTCCACACCGATGAACTATAAAGGGAAGGAAACTTAATCTTAACCACATTTTTAGATAACATCTGTTTAATATTTCCCGGAATGATTTCTTCCACTTTGGTTTTTTTCAATCTTTGCATTCTTTCAACCAAATATATCGATAAATTATTTTTAATTGCATTAATTTCCACCACTTTTTGATCGGCATCTAAAAATCCATAGGTTTCCTCGGAACTAGGCAGATAAAGTATTTTATTAAGATATTCTTTTCCGCGATATTCAAACCTTTTTCTTTGTTTAGTTTTAGAATCTATAAATTCCTGATCAAATAATGCCAAGGCCTTATGCAATCTAAGCGTAATGACATCATCGTAGCCAGATATATCATCAATGCTCGGTCGAAGTGGTTCAGGAAGATTCGGTCGGTTGATTCCAATTTGCGCAAATTTATAGGCCTCAAATGGCGCAAGTCCAGAATACCCTCGCACCATTGGGTCCTTATCAAGGTTTTCAAAAAAATAATTAAAATAAATATCAGATAATACCAATCCATGATTTTGTAAGATCTCATCCATTAACTCATCACCCGTCTTATTATTTTCTTCGTTACCCAAATTCTCATAACGGTTGTAGTGTGCAAAGTCGCCATTTTCCCTGTTAAAACATGCATTCTTCACATTCTCATTAATCTCTTTTTGATCATTAATCATGGAGGTATATAGGGTATATTGCGATAACAACATTTGAGTGGTTAACCATTTTGAAGCGATTATATAGTTATTAACAGTAGGCGCTCGCATTAAAACCAAGATATCCCGCTCGACCGCCTTAACTGAATCAAATTCTATCGCGGATTGATTATTGTCTTGATCAATTATGTTAAGATAGAAAGGTTCAACCGCTGCCTGCGGGCCCAAGCTAAGCATATTTCTTAACTCAGTATCCTCTACGGGAAAAAGATCCGTAGGGAAAGTCGGTAATAGAGCTTCATACACATCTGAAATGAGTTTTTTATTTTGGATTATGTTGGTGAGTACAACGACCAATTCCCTCATAGGCCAAAGCACCGAACTGATGTATGCCAAAAGGACGTTGCGCCTTTGATCAGGTTGGATGGAGTCATCAAAAACAATCCGCTTTACTATCTGATGGGATTCAATGGCCTCTTTTTTAAGCATCAAAAATTGTTTTACCAAAGGATCTCGTGGCCAAAGCTTAAAATTTATTTGATCTTCCAATTCACTAAGACTTCCCACTTTTTGGCCTATCTCATAAATTAATCCATCTTTAATTTCGCATTTTTCTTTTTGGGGAGCTAGCATTTTTTTATTTTTTAAGATGCAGGCATTCTCTTTTTCTTCTTTTAAGTTTTGAGAGAAGGCCCGCTGTTTTTCATTGATTATAGACATTTTAGCAACTTGTACTTTTCTAACGATATCGCCATAATCCAAATCTTCTTCATCACTTAAAACTACTTCGTCACGATTATCTTCAACTTTTAGGGGTTGTTGATCGGAGTCGTGGTTACAATCATCTTTGCCGACAATATCTTCTTTGAATGCTTGCATCGCCGATATAAAGGCATCAATCTGGGACTCATTTTGACTGGCAGCTGGTGTTCTATATTGAGATAAATTAATGATAGTGGTGGCAAAACACATTTCAAACGAAATTATTAATATCGCGATAAATTGAATCAATTTTTTAATCAATACATTTTTCATAAGCTATAGCTATCCTTAGGGGTTCATATGCAATAATTTGACCTTATTAATATCGCCAATCTATTGACCCAACTGCTTGTTTTTATTGGAGTTGATGAAAGAGTGAAATTGACTAAAAAATCAGCTCGTGACTATTTAAAATACAGCCGTTTTGATAGTTAATATAATTCATTTCTTAAATGTTCATGGACTTCTTTTAAATTGCCAACATAACTATCAAGTTCACTCAAATTATAATTGCCTTTAACAATTAATGAGCGCAGCCCAGGCATATTTAGCTGATCACTGGGTTTATCCCCGATCATAAAACTGCGATGAATATTGATGGGGAAATCAAAAGTAGCTTGCATGAGCAAACCAGGTAACGGTTTTCTAAGCAAACTTTTTTTCTTAAAAGTTTCAATCTTTCCGGATTCAAAAAATAAGGAATAATAAAAAGCATCAAGATAAACACCCTTATCCTTTAGTTGCTCGTTGAGAGCAAGATTGATCATCTTCACATCCTCTTCAGTAAACATTCCTCGCGCCACCCCTGATTGATTAGTCAGCACAATTACCAGCACATTCTTTTGATTGGCCCTTTTGATAATAGGAATAATATCTGGAAATATTTTAAGATCAGCAACTTTGTGTAAATAGCCAACATCTTCGTTAATAATCCCATCCCGATCCAAGAATAAGGCCGGATATTTCCGCGTAGATTGAAGACTATTTTTATGAACTGGTATGGGTATCAAGCGGTTTACGCTTGGTAAAAAAGGCTTTTTGTTGGAAGCGAAATAAAAAATATTTTTTAATGCAAATCCGTCATGAAATTCTTCAGGCAATAAGCTCTCTCCCATTTGCGGCCAGTAGAGTTTTTGTCCAGCATTTATTTCATAAGTCATGGCCCGGGAAGTAACTCCTTTGCTTTCATCAAAAAAATACTTCAAATCAAAACATTCAAGTTTTTCTTCAAAGGCTAAAAGGACATCACGATTGGATTGATTGGCCCGCATCAACGCTTCGTTGATATCATCTGCATAAGTGATATTACCGTCTACGATTAGCCATTTTTGTAAAAATCTGGCCACATCGTTGCGCGAAAACGAAGCAGGTAAGATAAAATCAACTTTTCGCATGCTTGGCTCCATAATGAACTGAACAATTTATTTTGTATGAGGGGGTAGTAAATTTATTCATAGGTTTTATTCTAATTTGTAACTGGGAGTTTGGAAAACGGATTTCAAACGAGCTGATTTGGGGATTAAAAGGCATCATTTCAAATTGGGTAACTTCTGGCATTTTTTCCGCATAGTTCCCCACTAAAACGGAATCAAGTCCATAGCTTTCTTGATTTATTTTTTTATGATAACAAATCACTTGTAGCATATCAGGGTGTCCCAATCCTATCAGGTTAAGTAGGGACCTAGAAAAAGGCTCTCTCTCATGACTCATTTTTTCCAATATTTTATAAATATTGGAAATAGTTTGTTGATAATTGTTATGCACAATTTTTTTCATATCCTCTGGCAACTGACCGGGCAAATCCGAGTAACCTTCGGCAAACCATGACTCGTCATATTCCCCTTTAAAATCTAGTCCAATCATTTGATACAGTGTCTGTCCCATATTATAATAATATCTATCAATCAATTGATTTAATTCTTGTTGATAAATTGAAACATTCTTCATATGAAAAAAATATTTTTTGATAAAGCTTTTAGCCCCCGCACTTTTGGTATTAACATAAGCACCGTTTTTAGACAGTTTTAAACTTAAAGGAATGGTCTTACTAGATGTCATCAATAGCAAATCGGCTTCTTGGAACTCCTTTTTGACCTGTAAATCATCCATTTTTCCCACAATACTGACACTCACCAGTTTTTCCCTGAGACTTGGAAGAATATGCTGAGCTGTTTTATCAGAAAATTCGATAAGTTTATTTAAGATATTGGGACCAATTTTTCTTAAGATAGACTCATAATCCTTAAATTTTTGTTTTAGCCTGCTATCAAGTTTTTGATGAAAAACATGCTCAATATGGGCCAGTTGACTAAGTCGCTGCCCCACCAGGTATTCAAATAGATTACCTTTACATTCATTTATTAGGGCATCCCGTCGCAAGGAATCTTGATCAATATTATTTTTTGGTTTTGAGTGCATACTTTTTTTATTAGTTATTTTCAAAGTCTAAACTCTATTTTAAACTACGAATAGTTAAATGACGAATCTTTGAAGGAACAAAATCATGAATTTCCCATCTATTTTAGAATCCATTTCTGATTTAAATTTAGGCCAGGTAGAATATCTTCTAAATAGCGCCAAAGGTTTTAAATATAATCCTCGGAAGCATCCTTATTATGAGGTTAATCAACCCGTAGTAGCCACTTGTTTTTTAGAGCATTCCACCAGAACCAGAAATTCCTTTGTGCTAGCTGCCGAAAAGCTAGGTGCCATTTATCTCAACTTTGATCCGGCCACGAGTAGTCTTAAAAAAGGTGAAAACCTAGAAGAAACTTTTTTAACTTTACGCAGTCAAGGCGTTGATTTATGTGTCATAAGAACCGCCGTTCCGGGAGAACTACACCCCTTTAAAAACAATCCACCCTTTAAAATAATTAATGGTGGAGATGGAATGCACCAGCATCCCACTCAAGCACTCCTTGATTTATTTACCATGATAGAAACCGGTTTTAAACCCAAGGGAAATACCATGGCGATTATTGGAGACTGTGAACATTCAAGAGTCTGCCACTCGCTGATTGATCTGATGACGATGGTGGGTTGTAAAATTATTCTATGCGGACCCAGTGGATGTCTTCCAAGGCAAACCCCTCACAAAAATGTGGAATTAACTTCCGATGTAACTTACGCCATTAATAACAGCGACCTTTTGTATCTTCTGCGAATTCAAAAAGAGCGACATAAAAAATTCGGAGAATCCAATTATTTTAGTGATTATCCTTGGTCTCATGGGATCACCATGGAGCGACTAAAAAAACTTGAAAAAAACGTTCCGGTTTATCATCCAGGGCCCGCCAATATTGGAATTGAAATTGGGGCCTGTGTTTTTAAAAACCCCACTAATAAACACGAATTGGGATATCTCGGCTACGAACAGGTTAGGCATTCACTTTGGATGAGAATGGCCATCATTATGGCAATGCTTGAGAGGAGAATTTAAATGACTAAAAAAGAAATCGTAAAAATTGAAACCCCCACCTTTGTTGATATGGGGTTTATATTAAACTGCTTGGGCGACCTGGAACTGGCCTTAACTAAGCTTAGAAACGGTGGTTTTGAAAATTTTACTCTTTTGGCCGGCAAAGAATCTGACGGCACTTTATTTAAACACCCCGGCCACCTCTGTGAAAAACATCCAGGCTTGATTTGTTCTTTTAGTCCAATGGTTAATAATAAATTTGAAAATTTGGATTTATTGTATTCACAAGAATTGGGTGATACCTTGATTTTTTATCAACACTCTCCCACGGAATCACTTTACATTCACAGTGCCTATCAAATTATGCTAAAAGCTTTCGATTACAATGCGCTTTTTATCAGCTTTCCTCATAATCTAAAATTAGCAGCGGAAGGCATCCTTCACCAAGGGCATATTAGTTTTAAAAGTGGATTACCTGCTTTAAGTTATATTTCCGAAGAAGCGGTAGTTGCCAGAGATCTAGAGCTATGCCGGTCGATTGGTAACAAACTTCACTTTCACCAAATCTCTTCCAAAAGATCTGTGGAACTTATTAAACGCGCGAAACAGGAAGGTGTTTCAGTAACTTGTGGAGTAAGTGCTGGACATCTACTTTATACCGACAAATTGGTCGATGGCTTTAACAATGAATATCGCTATCTTCCACCGCTTAGAGAAGAAGAAGACAGGCAAGCCTTAATTGAAGGTGTCAAGGATCAAACCATAGACGTGATCTCTTCGGGCTTTTTCACATCCAAAATAACTACGGGTCCTTTTATCCAGGCTGAATTCACTGCACTACCGCCAGATAAGATTTTCCCATTTATTTATAATAATCTGGTGACTAAGAATATATTAACCCTTGATCAAGTCAATCAGCTGCTGGCCACCAACCCACGCAAAATTTTAAACCTGCCTGCTTCCCATAAAAAATTCGTGCATGAATTTAGTGAGGTATGATGAAATTAACAGATAGAATAATTGTAGCTTTGGATAATATGAATGAGGAAGAAGTTTGTACTTTTTTAGACAAGTCCAAGCAAACCTATAAAACCGTTAAAATTGGTCTTGAATTGTTTTATTTACTAGGTCCTGACTTTGTAAAAAAAATCCACCACCAATACGGAGTGGATATTTTTTTAGATCTAAAACTGCATGACATTCCCAACACCGTAAGCAAGGCCATAAGGTCTCTTCGAAATTTGCCAGTTAAATTTTTAACTGTGCATCTGACCGGTGGAAAAAATATGCTTAGTGAAGCTTTAGAAGAAGCTAAGCATTCACTTCCAGATACCAAACTTCTAGGAGTGAGCTTTCTTACTAGTCTGGGTGCCCATGATTTTAAAGAGATCTATAACTTTAAAGAAACGGAAGTAAAAGCTACTTTTTCCAATTTATTTAAACTGGCCTTGCAAACCAATATTCATGGAGTTGTGCTATCCCCACTGGAGCTTGATATTGTAAAAAATGAAGAGAAACTAATCGGCAAGAAACTTATCAAAGTAACACCTGGGATTCGCTTTGCAGATGAAATCAATTCTAACCACATTCAAGATCAACAAAGAATTGCCACTCCTGAAATGGCTATCCAAAAGGGGGCTGATTTTTTAGTCATGGGACGATCAATCACTCAGGGTATGCGCACTTTCTAATTCCCCATAAAATTCATAAATTCTGGCCTTGCATTTCAACTTATGTTAGCTTAGCTACCTTAAGTTTTTCGAGGAGTTTTTATGAAATGGGATTTAAGTGCCTTCTATCAATCAATGAATGATCCACAAATCGAGCATGAGCTAAAATTGCTTGAAACCAAGATTACTGATTACACAAAGCTAATTGATAACTTAAATACCCACATCAGTTCGCCGTCTCCCATTGAAAATATCCTTAAAAAGAAAATCGAAATTTCTTTAATGTTTGATAGACTTAGAAATTTTGGTTACCTTACGGTAAGCACCGAAGCAAAAAACCAAAATGCCAAATCATTAGTCGATAAAGTTCAAAAACTCGCCACGAACACGACTAAGCCACAAGTCAAATTTCAAAAATGGCTTTTAGCTCAGACTAATTTAAATGATCTGATTAATAAAAATAATTTTTTAAAAACTCATGAATTTTATCTTTTCGAATTAATAGAAGATGCCAAATATCTCTTAACTGAAGATGTAGAACAAACCTTATCGATTTTATCCCAAACTGGTTCCAATGCGTGGACAAACCTGTATGGAACCTTATCATCAACCCAAACCGTAGAAATTGAACAAGACGGTAAAACTTTAAACTTACCACTTCCAGTAGTTCGCAACATGGCCTATGAATTGGATCAAACTACTCGGAAAAAAGCTTACGAAGCTGAACTTAAATCGTATCAAATGGTGGAAGAATCCTTATCTGCGGCAATCAACTCTATCAAAGGCGAAGTCATCGAAGTTTCCAAAATGCGCGGCTTTGCTTCACCACTTGATCAATCTCTCTATAATTCCAGATTGGATAAACAGGCCCTCAATACCATGCTAGAATCCATCACCGATTCCCTGCCAATTCTTAGAAAATATTTACTTAAAAAGGCCCAAAACCTAAAGCACCCCGGCGCTCTTCCCTTCTATGATCTTTTTGCGCCCCAAGGTGAACTCTCTTTGACCTTCACCTATGATCAGGCCAAAGATTTTATTATTGAAAACTTTAAAAGCTTTAGTAGTGAACTTTCTGACTTTGCTAAACATGCTTTTGAACATCACTGGATTGATGCGCTTCCACGCGACGGTAAAAGAGGTGGTGGGTTTTGTTCCAGTTCCAAAGCCATCAAAGAAAGTCGAATACTCACTAATTTTACCGGCGTTTTTTCCGACATTGGAACTTTGGCCCACGAACTTGGACACGCTTATCACTCTTATTGTTTAAATGAAGAAACTAGCTTGAATTCAAGCTACCCCATGCCTATCGCGGAGACCGCCTCTATCTTCTGTGAATCCATCATTAAAGATGCTTTTTTTAAAAAAGCATCCAAAGAAGAAAAACTACCACTACTTGCCAGCTCCCTGGATGATGCCATTCAATGTATCGTAGATATTTATTCTAGGTATCTCTTTGAATCTAATTTATTTGAAAGAAGAAAAGCTTCCACTTTGTCGGTTAACGAGCTAAAAGACCTCATGCTTGATGCCCAAAAGCAAGTATATGGCGAAGGACTGGATCATCATACTCTTCACCCCTATATGTGGGCCTGTAAACCCCACTACTACTACGCTTCTTCTAACTTTTATAATTTTCCTTACGCGTTTGGACTATTATTTGCCAAAGGTCTTTACAGTCAATTTTTAATTGAAGGCAAACCATTTGTTGCCAAATACAAGGAACTGTTAAAAATAACTGGGAAAAATAAAATTGTAGATATTACCCAATCAGTGGGTATCGACATTACCACCAAAACTTTTTGGCAAAATTCTTTAAAACTGATTGAAGCTGATGTTAAGAACTTCTGTTCTTTATAAGCACAGGTCCGACCACCGAATAAAACTGCGCCGATAAAATAATGATGCCTCCGATTATTTGCATCATAGTTATTTTTTCATGAATAAAGATCATGGCAATTATCGCGGCAAAAATAGGCTCCAGCAGATAAATAATAGCAGCATTAGTCGGAGTGATATCTTTTTGACCTATGCCCATGCACAGATAAGGTACGACTGTGGCCATGATGGACAAAAAGAGAAAAATCAAAACGGTGCTATAAGCGAGAGGCTTTAGTATCCAAGGATCATTCGCATAAAAAATGGCCACTAAAAAGGTTAAGACTGCCGTAATTAAAAAATGCCAAAACATCATGACTTGGGCACTAATCCCTTGTTTGGCAATTACAGTAACTAAGACTATATAATAAGAATAAAGCAGAGCACTCAGCAAGGTATACAGATCCCCTTTTAAAATCCTCTGCGGAATTGCCAATCCAAAACTCATCAAATATACCCCCAAAAGTGCCACTAAAATGACTCCCACGATAGTTTTACTAATAGGTTTTTTGGTATAAATTATTTCAAAGCAAGGTACAAAAATAATGGCCAAAGATGTTATAAAGCTCGAATTGGTAGCTGCTATTTCCCTAACTCCCTCAGTCTGCAATAAAATTGCCACCACATTCAGTAATCCTAAAATAAATACGTTTTTGTACTTTTTAAAACCTTCCAAGTTTTTTAACTCCAACCAAGAAGTTCGTAAGCTCGCCCGATAAATAAACCAGGTCACGACGGCCGCAATAAAAAAACGAAAGGCAATCATGGAGAATGTCGAAAAATAATCCGTCAGATACTTGGTTAAAGAAAAAGTAGTACCCCAAAAAAAGGTCGCCATAACCAACAAGAAATATGCTCTAGTATTATTCATAGCAGATATTATCTATCGCTTTCAGGATAAATTAAAGACAATCTTTTTAAAAGTTTGCCCATTAATTTTACTGGAAGTCTGTCAATCAACTCAAATTTATTTTGACTGGTCATATAAAAAGGATGCAATTGATAGGCAAATGGATCTCCCTCTCTATTACTTCGATCATACGAAACTGACCATATCCCGGTAAGGTTCGTAGCATAGTGAAGAGTTTTACTAAAAAAATTTCCTAGGGAGTAATGACATAGTCCATGATGAATTTTTTCGATGGGACCAAGCACATGAGGATGGGAAGCGGCAATAATATCAGCCCCTTTTTCAATCAACGTCTTTGCCATCTGTACCGTATCTTTGCAGGGAAAATGCCTAAATTCAAAACCCCAATGAGGAAGAATAATCATAAGATCGAGCTGCTTGTCTTTTTTAATTTTATGAAAATCAACTTTTTCAATGTGCTTCGCTCTGCAAATTGCATCTGCTTTTTCAAATTCCAAACGATTAAGCCACTGGCTAAAAGCAAAAAATCCAACTCTATGATTTTTTACTTGAATGGTTAAAACATTCTCCGTATCTGATTGATCACCTACAAATTTAATTCCTAAATCTTGCAGTCTTTTTCTAGTCTCGTCGTAACCTTCTTTATTAAAGTCACCAATATGATTATTGGCAATGGTGAAAATTAACTTTTCTTTTTGAATCTGATAAAGCTTCAAAAAACGCTCAATAAATTCATTGGATAAACCAAAAACCAGTAAACTTTTATTTTTTTGAATTTTATCTCTGACTACTGGGGCTTCCAGATTAATGATTATTAAATCTGCGCATTCAAACAAGCTAATCATTTGCGGATGTGGCTCCACTACTTTCTCGTCAGAGAGACACATCAGATCACCTACAAAAGAAATATTAAGATTGGCTGGATGAATTTCTCCTGATTGTATCGGCATTAAAGCAATATCCGATCGATTAGTAGTGGAGGGGAAAAAATAGTAATATACCCATTGTAAGGTTTGACCAAATGAATAAGGAGACGAAATTTTACCAAACTTCATCTTTTCCTATTATCTTTTAAAAGTAAAATTGCCGGTGTCAAAACCAGATCCAAGATAAGCGCAACCCCCAGGATGATGGCCGTCATGATTCCAAAATGGACATTGGGAATAAATGATCCGAATAAAAAACATCCAAATCCGACCACCAAAATCACCGTCGTCCATATCAGCGCATTTCCTGTGTTTTTAAAAATATCAAGTACCGCATTATAGCTTGATACTCCAGACTTCGTTAAGCGATTGTAGTTGGCCAAAAAGTAAATTGTATCATCCACAGCAATCCCAAGACACACGCTTGTAATTAAAATAGTACCTACATCAATATGAATTCCAACAATTGTCATAAAGCCCGCTCCAATTAACGGTGGCATTACGTTTGGTATCATCGATAAAGCACCTAGCTTTATTGATTTAAAAAAGATTGCCATTAAAATGGAGACCAATAAAATCGCCGTCAGCATAGACGTTACAAAAGTAGAAACAATATATCCATCCATCCCAGCAACTAAGGCCGTGGTTCCCGCCACATGTCCATTCAAACCAAATCTAGAAAAATTATCCTGAATTCTTTTTATCTCTTGCACTGTAGCTTTGCTACCGATTAGGGTCCACACCACCATTACCCTCATATAGCGATTATCTAAGCTACTCCAGTGATTAAGCCCCACTCCTGAAGGTAGTCCCATGGAATAAAGCATAATCTGTTCAGCAACTGCATTAGAGTTATCGGGAATTTTGTAAAACTCATCTTGATTGGCGTTAAGGGCCTTATTCACATCTTTTACAACGTCGACGATAGAAGAAGCCTTTGTAATATATTTTGACTCTTTTAACCATTTTTCAAAAGCATCAACTTTATTTAAAAAAGCCGGATCCTTAATACCATCATCCTTACCACTATCAAAAACCACTTCGACTCCGTAACTTCCGCCAATATGTTCTCTCATAAATGCGTATGCTTTCTTGATTGGTACAGTATCTTTAAAAGAATCAATAGTTGAAGAATTCACTTCATTGTTAAAACCTAAATAAGTACAGATGATCGTCAATCCAAAACTAAAAAGAATAATAATGACTTTATATTTATTAATTATGTAGGTAGCTTTTTCTGGATTAAAAATGTTACTTAAAATTTTTAATTTAAATTGCTCCCGCTTAGGCGGAATTTTAAAGGGTACATACAAGAGCATCGGGCAAATAAAAAATAACGTATACACCCACGCCAACAAAGTACCTGAACCGGCCAGCAGCCCCATATCTCTAATAGGCAAAAGTTCCGTGTACATTAGACTATAAAAACCTACCGCAGTGGTAACGGAAGTTAAAATGGTTGCTTGGAGATTTTTTTTGATCGCTTTAAAAAGTGCCTCTCTAATGGCCAATCCATCTTGTCTAAAATGCACAAAAGATAAAATCAGGTGAATACTGTCAGCAAGACAAACTGCCATTAAAATATTAGGAATCATGGCAGTCGTAACGTTTAGTTTAATATTGGCCCAGCCCGCGTACCCCAAGGTACTTCCGATAGTCACAAAAATAAGTCCAAGGGGCATAATCATCCCCCAAAATGATCTGAAAATAATCACCAACATGATAGCAATAGTAAGTAGTAACAGAGGAATGATAAGTTTTAAATCACTCATGGTTACCGTATTAAGTCCATCTCCCATAACTACCGTACCGGCAATATGAAATTCATAATCAGGGTTATTCTGGTACTTTTTGACAATTTCTTCCATGGCCAAAACTGTCGGGCCATATTCTGGTTTTTGATCAAAGTGTGGTTCAGGCCAAGCATAGATAACAAAAGTTTTGAGATCATTGCTTATAATATATTGTTTGATTGGATCCATCGTTGCCGCAATTTTTTGTCTCTCCAATATATCTTCAGGAGTTAAATCACTTGGTAAAAAATCGTTAATAATGATTTCATCACCAACGGCCCTGACCCACTTATAATTGGCAAGAGATTCTACCCTCATTATTTTAGGGACTTGCCACATTTGATCAGTCAACTCGTTGACCAAAGCTACGGTCTCAGGATTAAAGATGCCATTTTTAGCGTAGACTGCCATAATTGCCATATCATCGGAGCCAAAGGTTTTTTTAAATTCTCTAAATCGAGTTAAATATGGATCACTTTTCCTAAACCACATTTCATGAGAAAAATCTTTTTCTAAAAAGTTTAATCCAGTGATAAGAACAATCATAATTGCAGTCATCACAAAAAGACAGGTCTTTGAGTTATTAACAATATAATTTGACAACCATGCTTTTGAAGAATCCATTGTAAAAATTTTAAATAATTTCATAAACACCCTTTAAAAATTAAATGGACTCTGACAAATACTTACCGTTTAGTCAAACATAAGACTCAATTTAGATCTTTTTTATAGTGCCATATTGACACCATTTTTGCAGTCAATCTATCATCCCGAATCGGTCAATCGGAATACTTTGATCAGCAAATCACTTGATTTTCATAAAGTTTTTTTAAAAAATAGCATAGAGATAAAAAAGATCAATAATGACAAGTTCAATAATTATTTTGCCAATTGATGACTTTTTTGTAAATATCCTTTTTATTGAATGACTCTTTGGAGGAGGAATTTAAAATGAAATTTAAAGCTTTAAAAACCAAAGAAGAATTGAGTTTATATTCCGATTTGACTTACAAATATATTGATGTCCGACTCCCTCTTGAGTACTTACAAAAAAGCAAGGTTATTGCCTGCTTTAATAGACAGGGATTCATTTGCGGCGGTTTTGTAATTGTACTAGAAGGTCCTTTTCGTGTCATCACTTCGATTCCTAATTTTAATGAACAAAAATGGCATCATCAACTCAAGAACTGTGCCGAAGTAACCGGTTTGTGGTTTGATAATAGTCATACACACAGACGTGCCTCTATTAAATTTTGGCTAAAGGTTTATTTTGAATTATTAAAAACTAAAAAAGAATATTTCACCTACGCTTGGAGTTTAAAAAAACCCAAGCTGGGTGAAATCTACGCCCACGGTAATCCAGTTATTCTCTTTAGAGGTGAAACAAACATCCTACCTGGCATGGATCAAACCGATCATGAATCAGTTGAAATAGTTAAAAGGAGAGATCTATTGCTTACTCCTTTATTAAAACCGACTTTCTTACTTAAAAGAGTAAGAGGAACTAGAAGTTTAAAAGCCCATAATCAACACCAGAGACAAATATTGTCTCGACCTATTATCCATGAAGCTAACTGAACTTCTAAGTAACTACAGTCATCTGCGTCTTGCCAAGCCTTCCGACAATGAAGCTATTATTGATTTTTTAAAATCGACTCCCATGAGTTTTGGCAGTATAAGTGTGCACTACGAATTTAAAAAAAGTATCTGGACGTTTCTTAAATACCAAGGTGCCACCTGTTATGTTTTTTTACTAATCAACGAAAATAAGATCTGCGGATACGGAGTGTTTTCTACACGAGATTATTATATTCTGGGCGCTAAATATCAAGCTGGTTATTTAAGCGATCTTAGAATTTCCCGAAATGCAATTCAAAGTGCCAAATCACAGTGGAAAGAATTCATGAACCACATGTTTTCTAACATAAATCAAATTGAAGAATTTAAAGAAGTCACTTATTTTTATGCAGCAGTTTTTGAAAAGAATGTTCGGGCGTTGAAGTTATTTCATAATGAAAAGTTCCCCATCATTTTTCATCCTCTGCTTAAATATCAAGCCATCAGTATCCTTGGAAGAAAACCCATCCTTTTTTTTAAACCCCATAAATTATCTAGTCAATTTATTCTGACCAAAGCTACCAATTCTGACCAACCAGCACTTTGGAATTTTCTTCAGACTCAAAATAAAAAGAAATTCTGGGGGGAATATTTTAATCCTACCGATAGTGATGAATGGAAAAGGCGTGAAAATAGCTGGGAAAATTATAATATCAACGATTTTTTCGTAGCCAAGGACCACCTTGGCAAAATTGTCTTTTGCACTCTCCCATGGTCTGCTCATAATAGCCGTAAACTAGTGATAGAAAAAATTAGTCTCCCCTATCTAATATTGGGAAAAATTTTTAAAATTATTGGAAAAAAAGAATTGAAATTAAACTCTCCCTTGAATAATTACTATCTAACCCATTTTGAAATGTCTCATGACCTTACGTCAGATCAAAAAAGAGAAATTTTTACAATTTTCCTAAATCAACTTTATAAAACCAAATTTCAACGCCATTATCATAGTATTATTTTTTGCGATTACTACGACAAAGCCCTCGGTGAAGTATTGAAAGATTATATGTGTATAAAGACCGCGGCAATCATTTATCAAATACTTCCCAAGAATGACCAAAGTAGAAGAATTGAAAATATTCACGACTTAAACAAACAAATGACCTTTGAAGCGGCCATTGTATAATCAAAAGGGAAATCGTTATGAAACTTACGTTATTATTAGCAAGCTGGTGCATCCTTAATTCTCATGCGACTTTTGCCTTAACTCCCGAAGAAAGAGGACTTGAGATTGCAAAAAAAATGGAAAAAGTTAATTCAGGATTTATTGGAGAGGTCGCCGAAATGACCATGACTCTCATTGATGCTTACAATACTGAAATTTTAAGAAAAATGGAAGGTAAAATAAAAGAAGTTAAAGATGATGGTGACAAATCAATTATCACTTTTTTACAGCCCAACGACGTGAAAGGCACCAAAATGTTAACGTGGAGTCATAAGACTGAAAATGACGATCAATGGCTTTATCTTCCATCCATGAAAAGAGTCAAAAGAATTAGCTCCAACTCCAAAACTTCTTCATTTATGGGAAGTGAATTCTCCTATGAAGACCTCGGAGGACAGTCTCTGGAAAAATTTACCTACAAACATTTGCGGGATGAAAAATCTGAAATTGGCAACGTATGGGTGGTGGAGCGCTACCCCGTTAATATAAAAGAAAGTGGATACCTTAAGCAAGTGATGTGGATACCAGAAAAATATCATGCCTCCTCCAAAGTTGAATATTATGACCGTAAAGGAACGCTGGTTAAAACTGCAGATTTTTTAGATTATCAATCCTATGTGGTAGCAGGCAAAAATATTTACCGACCTGGAAAAATTCACATGAAAAATGTCCAAACAAAAAAACAATCTATTTTCTCATGGGATAAACGCAAACTTGGAGAAAATTTGCTCGATAACCATTTTTCACAAGATAGCTTAAAGTAAAATCTGACATCGTGAAGAAATTTATTTTCATCACATTTACTTTTATACTCCCCCAGTTTTGGAGCCTGGCACTTATGGCCCAGTTCCAAGATTCCGGTGAATTGCGCTTTGAAACTAGAAAATTTAAAGATGATGAAATAGATAGGACTATAGATAATGCCATAGCAGTTTATACTCGAGCAGAAATTAAATACGCTAAAGAATCCTCTAATGCCACCTTTAGAGGATATGCCCTGACTGACGGAAAAGATAAAACTAGAGATAATCTCACTATCGAAGATCTGTTTTTTACCTATTATTTAAAAAAAGATGAAAGTGCATCTATCGCTGCCGGATATAAAATATTTAATTGGTCAGCAACCGAAGCTTTTCATCCAGCAGACATTTTAAACAGCCAAAACTACGATAGTAATATCGAATCCATGGATAAAATTGGTGAATTAAATATCGACACTTCTTTTAAGACCCCCTACGGAAATTTTTCTCTACTCTATCTTCCCTACGCTCAATCTCCCAAGTATCCTCAGCAAAGATCCCGTTTGGGAGCTTCCGTCAATTTATCAAGACCGGTGTGGGTAACGAAAAAAAATGAAACCAATTTGCAAAACTGGCATCATCAGGGTGCTTTTAAATATTCTAATTCTATAGGTGCAGGAGATTTATCCCTCCACGCTGTTTATCACCTTAATACTGTCAACCCGATTGTGGGAAAACGTATTGTTTATGAAAACATTTTATTGTTTTCACTTCCTGTAGGTGTTGAATTTACACCCTATTATTTTAGAGCATTGCAATTAGGAGGAACCTATCAATATGCACTTGATGGGGGGTGGCTCATTAAAACCGAAACCGCTTACCGCGATTTCTTGGATGATGAAGTTATCATTCAAACCCTTAAAGGCAATCAAAGTCCCAAAGATCATGGCATCGTGGCCGTGGGAACTGAATACGGGTTCAGTATGCAAAACGCAGGAGAATCCAATATTGTACTGGAATTTCAAACTCTGGTAGGGCCTAATAAATTGTCCCGCAGCGAACTTTCAGTTTTTCAAAATGATGTCATGCTAGGATATCGGCTTGCACTCAACGACACTCTTGGAAGAGAATTCTTTGCAAGCCTGATTAGGGACATTGAACGTCAAAATGAGACGCTATACAATTTTAACTATACTCAAAGACTCAACGATAATTGGAAGATTAAAACCGGTTTTAGAGTATTTGATGCTCCTAAAAAAGGCACTTACGCCACAGGTCTGGAAGCTTATCATAATGCGCACTACGTTTTCTTCAATCTTAGTAGATTCTTTTAGTCCGGTTTAATTAGAAAAAATCGTTTTTTGTTTTTTATAATTCATATTCTGTTACAATAGATCTATCGGTAGTAGTTGTTTATCACCGAGTTAAATCACTGGTGCTAGACAACCATGTGATCTGTAGTTCTCACACAGATTACACTACCGATCGATTTTAGCTTGGAAAAATACCCCTTAATGAATTACTTATTTTACTTGTTATTAATTCTTTCCTCATTTAGCATCCAAGCAGCCACTTTTGATGATTGGAAATTAGAACTAAAAAAGACCTTACAAAAATCAAAAATCAATCAATCGACCGTTGATATTTTTATAAAACATGCCCAATATGATCAAGTAGTGCAAGATACTTATACTCTACAGAGAAAACCTCTGCCATTACCACTTGATAAATTTTTAAATCAATGGTTCCAATCAGAGGATATTAGCAAATCATGGATTGCCACGGAGGGAAAAAAATTACTAAAAGAAAACCAAGTACTCTTACGTAGAATCGAAAAAAAATATCGAGTGGATAAAAACGTAATTGTGGCACTTTGGGGAATTGAAAGTAAATATGGGAAATTGACCGGTAAATATCCGGTGCTTAACTCCCTTTCCACGCTGGCCTATAGTAGTCAAAGAAAAGATTTTTATACTAACGAACTTATTCACGCGTTAAAAATCATTCAAAAAAATAAAATGAACCCAGATCAATTCCTCGGATCTTGGGCCGGTGCTATTGGACAATGTCAATTTATGCCTTCTAATTATTTTGTTTATGGAGTTGATTTTGATAAAAATAAAAAAGTTGATCTATTTAACTCACTACCTGATATCTTCGCCTCCATTGCTAACTATTTAAATAAAAGTAAATGGAAATATAAGCGCCCAGTTGGTCATCGAGTAATTCTGCCCGCAGAATTTAAACCTAAATATTTAACATATAAATCAAAAAATAATTCCTTTTGGAATAAACTCAAAATCCGTGACCATTACCAAAAGAAGTTACCACGTCTTAAGGATAAATCACATATCGTTAGCGTCATCATGGCAGATACCAACTACTTGGTCGTTTATAAAAATTTCGATGTTATTTTAAGATGGAATCGCTCCTACCTTTTTGGATTAAAAGTCATATTACTTAAAACAGCTTTAGAGGAGTAATGTATAAAACATCAACTGTTTTTATTCTGGATTACACTTGATAACTGGTTGGATAACTTAGTTGATTATTTATTCGATAGAAAATTTCACTTAGATACTTTGAACAAAGTAGATTTCACCCAAAATTTTTTAGATATTCCAAGTAGAATTAATGCTAAAATTTATCAAGGGACGAGGCTGCGTGTTTTTAATCGAGTAATGAAAAACCTTCATATCAATTATTGCGACTATAACTTTATCGATACCGGTTCTGGTAAGGGTAAGGCATTGATTTTAGCATCTGGATTCAACTTTAAAGAAATTATAGGCATTGAATTATTTAAACCCTTATATGACATCTCTTACCAAAACTTAAGTAAAATGAATTTAAATCAAAGAATTCAAATTGAACATGGCGATATTTTAAGTTTCACCCCTCCCCCAGGCCCTAATCTTTACTATCTCTATAACCCCTTCAACGAACGTGTTATTAAAGATTTTTTCTCCACTCTCCAGAAAAACCAAACCTTCGGTAACGATGACTTGATTGTCTATCTAAATCCAAGATATCATACCACCCTTACCAATTTAGGATTCCAGTATCAAATTTTACTTAACAACCTCAACTATAATAAAGTGGTTACGGTATACCGTTTTGACTATTTTTTGACAAAATAAACAGTTTGATATTTGTGCAATAAACTACGAGAGGAGATCTCATAAGGGCCATTTGCTTCCATCACCCTACCCTTAATCTCAAATTTTCCAGAATCAAGTTTAGGTTGGTTTAAATCCACTTCAAAAACTTCACGCTGATTTGCCGATAATTTAGTAGCAGAACTAAAATCAAAAATTATTTTTTTAAAGACCAGCTGGATTTGCTCTTCAAATTGTTTGCATTTTTTTTCTAACTGCTGGTGCTCCTCAATCCAAATATTTTGACATTCCTCTCTGGAGCCAATCATTTCGCATCTTAATTCATAATATCCTGGAATAGTCACTAATGATTCTTCCCATAAAATACATTCCTCGGCCTTAAGGTTATATTTGAATAAAATATTCACTTGCGCAGGGCTAATTCTAGATCTGATGATTTGGATCTTTTTTTTAAATTTTTGATCTAATTTTAGAGGATGGGTTATAAGGATATCGTCTTTAACCAGCTCAAGCACCGTATTTAATTCTTCACTGTGTGCAAAGGGCCTAAAGCATACAAAGACAATGAGAAAAATAATAAATTTTTTCAATTTTTATTCCAATAGGCGATAACCTAGCAAACTCCCACTAAAAGAACAAGTAGTGTCAAAGAAAACTTCAAAGCTGGATTTCAACAGCGCAGTTTATTTAGCAAATTATCCATTAATATCGATAAGTTAGGGTATAATTTAAAAATAGTTTTTTTTACGTAAGGAAAAACATTTTACTTTTTCTTATCTTGATTCCAATCCATCCCCATTAATGTCGTCCAGTTAATAAAACTTCCAAAAAATCTAAAAATATTTGATAATATTAGATATGGGTCTTTTTTTAAAAACATTAATCTTCTTTCTCATACCATTATTAACTTTATTGTCAGGCACTGCTTGGGGTACGCGTCATGCTCACGTAAAAACCGATCACGCGGTAATTTATGCGGATCAGAACCTAAGCACTCCTCTAGGGCACATAAGTAGAGGAAAAAGGGTCATAGTGGGAGAAGTTCCCCGAAAATACGGAACACTGCTACCTATTTTAATTGCAGGAAAGGTTGGTTGGATCCAAATTAGAGATATTCAGTTTGTAGCGATTGCTGACAGCGATAGCGAAAATATGCTTGAACACGACGTCATAGCTTTAGAAAAGTCTGATAACCTAGGAATCAATAACCATATTTCGTTGGTAAATAACGTCTTTGTTTTTGGGAAAGAATGGGAAGAACTTTCATATGCCATTGGCGACGAGGTTGGGCTACGACCTTTTTATATGACTGTCTATTTTGATCATCGTCCCCCGAGTTTGAGATATAGTTTTGGAATTGGGCTTAGCTATCTATATTTAAAGCAGGAAAATTTGGTGTTATCCGCTCCTCTTTTGGAACTTAAAGGGCTGTGGTCGGCCATAAAATATAAATATTTTAATTTTGATTTAAGCGTTGGTGCCTTTTTTTCCGGTGCCTTTAAGGTTGATAGTGCCTACAATCCTTTGGATGAAGATCATGACGATACCGGAGAGATGTATGGCATTAACTACGGAGTGGAGTTTAAATATTTTCCCTACAGCACCTTTAGCATTGTTAACGGACTTTCTTTTCATCACGGAATTATTTCCGGTCTGGCACCCATCAAAATTTCCAACGAAGAAAATGATACCATCGCGCTTGATCGGTTCAAAGGTACGAACTATTACTTTGGCGTCAGTTATCACTTCTAATTGCTAAAACTTTCATTAATCCACTTCAAGAGCCTTATTTTTTACAGGTACGGACTTCTCTTTTAGTTTTTTTAAAATATAATCAACATCAGGTTTATCACTAATACTCTTTTTATCTTCAGCTGGATTATTTCTATTGGCATTTTCCTGACTATTTATCTCTGCAATTTCTTTTTGCTGTTCTTCTTCTATTTTACGTTTTAACAATTCTTCAGAAGTTTCTTTTCTAAATTTATCCATCCTAGAAAAATTTGTTCCATATTTAGAAAAAGCATATTCATAAAGGGGAACCAGATAAATTAAATTATTTTTCCCTTTCTCCAAAAATTGGATCATTTCGCGTAAAAAATTTTTATTTTCTCTGACATGACTAAAGGCCATATACAAATAAACCATTCCCTTGGGATCAATTTTTTGTTCAAAGGGTAAGGTTTTATATTCCTCATATATGTTTTGGGAATTCTGCTGACTTGTCCCTACTAAGTGAATCATATTAAAAAGCATACTACGATATTCTTTAGCAAAATGATCATTTTTTTTGGTCTTGAGAATAACACTGAAAACGGTGTCACCTTTTTTAAAAATCAACTTCTCCACTTTAAAAATATCATTATCCAAGGATAAATTCATTACCCCAAAACCACCTCGAGCATACCAATGATAAAGAGGCTTATTATTTTCAAATATTTTCTGCCTTAAAAATAAAATGTATAAATTATAAACCAGTTCTTCTAACATATTCTCATTAGAAATTTTACTTAAGTCTCTTGCTAAATGGTAAGAATTTTTAAATGAACGGAGATCACGATTATATAAAAGATCTCGTCGATAAACATCTCGCCATATTTCAAAAGAACTTCTTTTCAAAATGTTTTTCTTAAAGGTCGAAAGAGTAAATAATTTTTCAGTGTAAAAATTGAATGACACTCGACTGGTTTTTTGAATTTCAAAACTTATATTGTAATAACTATATTGAGGAGTTATTAGCTTATATCCCAAAAGGGATAAATTATTTTCATCCAACTCTTTACTTATGAGTGGTAGTAATTTAATAACTGGATGTTGAATCGGAACCACCACCTCATATCCCCCAAAGGCAAATTTTTTATAAAGACTACTAGGTTTGTATGCTAAGTCATCAACATCCAAAACGTAAGAGGGAGTCACTTGTTCATATGAGGCTTTGTCCAATTTTATATATTCACTATCTATACCATTTAAAATTATTCTGGAATAAACCAAATAAGGGAGCAAGGCTATGCCGTGATAACCAATCATAACCAAAGTCACCGTGAATAAAATTAGAAAGAGAAGAATTTTTTTTTTCACTTGAACTTTTCGACACATCAATTCTAAACATTTAATTTAATATGTTTTAAATCACTAAACTAATCCAATAAAAAATCCGATAACCTTAGGTGAGATAATATTAGTCAAGAGGATTAGTCATGTATTATCAAAAATTATTTTTAACATTACTTTTAGCCAGCATACTGCCAGGGTGTCTTAATACTAGAAACCAAAGAGTAAAGGCAAATCCATTCGATCTATCCGCGTTTACATCGGATTCGCCTTATAAGCCTAATCCGCTACCTGGTGATGAAGTCCCTTCATCGACCACCACGGGCTCCACCACTACCCCTACCACTCCTCCGTCCCATATTGCTCATTGTACCTGGTCACAAAATGGAACCAGTGGTTTTGAATTTAGTTCAAATCACCTAGGTAGTTATACTCTTTGCCAAAGTACTAACGGTGAAACCGAACTCTTTTTTCAACTCAAAACTAATCCCGGATACAATATTTGTTTCATTCCAGTTAATGAAAGTGAAGGTCATGTTATTTACATTGGAGAACCCAGATGTCTCTTTGCTAACGACCCTATGACGGTTTATAAAATTATTATGCTAAAAAATCGTCCGTCCACAGGTTATAACACCTATAGCGCCCTAGCATTGACAGGTGTCATGGTGATGCAGGATCGTTCCTATGAATTTCCCTACCCTTACTATCCCTACTACAACATCTCCTATAATCCACTTAAAGCCCCAGATGCTTATCTACTTTGTGCTAATTGGTATCAAGCGGGTGATGCAAGATATTGCCAAAGTTTTAACTCAGCCGGGCACTACGTCTACCATAAATTTTAACGATATTTGGGTTAGTTCAGATTTTTTAGATTCCCAGAAATTCGGTCACCTTTTTTAAAATTATTATAAATGGCGCTGTTTCTCGTTGGAAAAGTCAAAATAGGCAAGGCCATGTTATGTCCGTTATCTTGTTGCTGGTGAGAGCAGATCACTAGGTAATAAAAACAAATTCCCTCTTGTTCACCACCTTTTATATAGGTCAACATGGTGTCACCTTCATCGTCGGTCCACCGATATATTTCATCAGGATCTTCTAGTGTAGTACGGATAAAATGCATGTAATTTACATAAGACTCTATTTCGATATCATCCAGAGAATGGTTTTTTAATATCCATGAGAGAAAAGTAGATTTTTTACTTTCTAAAAATTCCCTGATAGAAGGTTCCAATTGATCCAGATCAGCAGCTCCCATAAAAAGATCTTTATTTTTATGATCCCGACTTACCTGTTGTTGATACTGTGAAATATTTTCGACTGGTTCCCCTTGCCTAAATCTTTTAACCACCTCTTGCGACTGAGTAGCCGTCATAAGAAAAACAAAGGATGGTTTTTTTTGGTAAGTCAAGGTGATGGTTATCAGATAATACATTTGATTTTTAATCTCAACATTTTTAATATACGTAAAAAACTGGTCTCCCAACTGTGAAGAAACCACCCAGACTTCGGAAGGATTTAACAAATATTGATCAAGCTCGCCCACCTGATTCAAAGCTGCTACGGCATCTTCATCTTGAACTTTAAGTTCTGCACGGATATTTTTTTCAAAGTTATTAAAGTAATCAATAAGGGGAAAATAAAACTTTTCAATGCAAGCTTCCTGACAAAATCCTCGGACTTCTTTTTCTTCTACAAATAAAAGTTTGTCCACGCTGTTAAATACTTTTTTACAATGTTCGCAAAAATAGATTTCTAACTTTTTTTTCAAAATCGCTCCTACCAAAGAATGTTCAAACCGGCAAAGATTGAATTACCATAAAGTCCCTGCAGTTCCCACAAATGCGCTTGAAGTATACTCTCATCAATCAATACTTTTTTAGTCCTAAAATTACCCCCCAGATCAATCCCCACCAATTGAGATAGGGCCAGTGACATTTTAGGAGTTACATAACCATAATTAAAACCTTTATATAAAAGACTTTCTTTAAGTGGTGAATCAGTGCCTTGTACTTTTATATAATTAGCTTCAAGCGATAAATTAATATCACCAGATACCTTCCAGCCCATGGCCACTTGAAATTTACTTATATTTCCAACCATAGTTTCCACCGGATTAGCAGGATCTCCGGTTATCCGATATTCATACCCTAAACCAAAGGCCATTTGATGGAAACGTTTGGTAGTTTCAATTCCAAGTAATTGATCATTACGAGAACTGGCAAAATCAGAATGACCTTTAAGCATCATCCCCCCGAATATATCGACGGTGGCAAGTTCTGTCTGGTTGCCAAATCGCAACCAGTTAAATCCCAGTTTGATGGTGGGATTTCCATTTTGAGTTTTGGCGTTACTAGAAATCATCTCACTATCTGTTTTTGCCATCCAAAAATTGGCATTCATGAATATGTTATAACCACTTTGTATAAAAAGATTAAAATTATATTTATCAACCTTTTTGGTCTGCTCATTAATGTTTATTTTTTGAGATTCAAAAGAATTACCAAGAGAAAATGCGCTTATAAAATTTCCGCCATTTTGCTTTGATGAAATGGACGTAGTATTCACACTCATGGGTTTGGGATTACCAGAAGATGTCTGAATTTGTGGCACTTTTTCGTACTCTTGTTCCGTATAATCAACTAGCGCCCAAAGATTTAGAGGGCATAAAACCCAAACTATTAGAATAAATTGAAATATCCGATGCATTTTATCATCCTTTGTATGGCCAAATATTTTTTTGGCCTTAAACAAGTTGATTTAATTCTATAATAGTATAGCTATCAAAACCATAGGTTAATAGTTCCTTTTTTAATAAATTTCTTCTGACTTATTTTGAGATAAAAATTGATAACATCCTGAATAGTCGTTCTAGGAAAAATATCCCTCCTCCTGTTTTGCCCTCCAAATGTAATAGAATAAAGTTAAGTACACGTCTCAAGGAGTCTAAGTGGATTATCAACTTCAAAATAACAATTCAGGAATACAATCATTAATCGAACTGGGAATGAATGGGCATTACCCACTCTTTCCCACTGAGTGGTTTGTCAGTTTGAATTTAATCAACGATTCCCTCATTAGCAAATCGGATAAGGAAAAGACCCATAAAATTCTTAATCGACTGGCCCAACATAGAAGCCTGGATAGAAAACGAACAATCCTCTATTCCCTCACTGAACAAGAAAGAGAAATATTTTTAAAAGTTTTCTTTAATATGGTGGAAGACAAATTGTTGAGTAAAAAACCGGAACTTCATTAGTATAACTTTATGCAATGGAAAATATTTTTCAAATTATTTTATCTCTTTTGTAGTTTATTACCCATAGCTAATTTATTTGCTGAATATCGCGCTTACCAATATTTTGTGACTTCCAAGTATATTTTCCCTCAAAAAATCCAGTCAGTATTAGTAACGTCTACTCTAACCCCAGAAGCTTATATCAGTTATCATGGGGGAAACGATGTGATTGCGATAGATCTTGTACAAACTTGGATATGCCAAGGACACACTGGACAAAAACCAATTTGCCCAAATCCCATCCAGGCGGATTTGCTATAATAAAAACAAAGGAACCCGGTTTGAAAGTAAACGACAAAGCATATCAGGAAGAAAAACTAGCATACGATAAGGAGCTCAAAGCTTTAAAAAAACGCAATAACCATTTGGTCACTAACCACCAAAAAAATTTAAATCAGGTCAAAGATCACAATCAGTTAGAATTAGATCAACAAAGAGGGTTACAAGAAAAAAGAAAGCTTGATTTACACGACCAGAAAAAAGCTGAATTAGCCGAATTTCTAGACCAACATCAGCAAACCATAGATAAGTATCGAAGTAATTTACATCAAACCAAACAAATTCTTGATGAAGCAGAAAAAAATTACACTCAAACAAGCCAAGATAAAATATTACAAAAACAAATTGAAAATGATGATTTAATAACCAGTTCGGCTAATCGAGCACAGGAACGAGTGGTGGAAATTGCGAACGCGGGAAATCTGCAAGCCAGCGAAATTCAAAACGATATTGAAAATCAGAAAAACCAAATTCGCACCAAACAAAATTTACTAGCGCTTGAAAATGGTGGCAGGAATAAAACGGATTTAAATCAAACTTCTCGCGACTTTGTTGAAAAGCGAAACTTTGTTAGCAAAGAATATGAAAACCACTTGAAGTTTTTAGAAAAATCCCAAAAAGATCACCTGCAAGATGTTGATCGAAAACATTTGATCGTCAAGCAACAACAACTAAACACCAACCAACAGGAATTGCAAAATATTGAGAAAAAATATCAACAAGTTTTAAAAGACACACATAACCGTTATGCCAACAAAATTGCCCAAATGAACAAAGAAAATCAAATTGTATTAAATAATGTAAAAGATGTGTTTACTAAACAGATCAACCAGATCAAAGAGCAACAAATAGATACCAAGACCGTGCTCAATCACCGCAGCCAAGATACATTTTACCAGATGCTCGACATCAACCCCCAAATAGAAGATCTCGGCAAGGAATATCTAATTTCAGTCAAAGTACCTGAACACGAAAAAGAAGGAGTACTCCTAACTCCCAGCGAGAGAAAAATCCGGCTATCATTCAGCCGAAGATTTGAAGATCGCATACCTACTTTGCAGGGATTTAATCAATCGGGAAGAAGTGAAAATAGCTTGCAGGAATTTACGGTCCAAGATATTCTCGACACCACTAAGGTTACTCAAACCTACCAAGATGGTGTTTTAATGTTCAAAGTGGCAAAAAAATAATTATGGGCAAATCAGGTAAAAACACATGTTTCGCCCCAGTTTAAATAATATTTTGGCCATCAAAACTCATGATTTGCTTTCCATTCGGGCCATTGTTAATTTATCGAGAAGTATTGAAGAAAGTGCCCCTACTCACCGAAACTTTCCCCTGAAAAATTTAAACCTTTTATCCTCCAATAAATTCACGGTAAAGATTAAGCTCTATAGTAGCTGTGGACAACTGGTCTATGAAAATATTTATTCCACCAGCGATTTTGGTGAACTTAATATAAAAATACCTACCGAACAATTAAATTTAAATAATTCAATTTCTCGAATTCAAGTTTATGAAATAAGTTATATTAAAGATCTCGAAATGTTACTGGGAAGTTTTCTACTTTATAATCCCCATTCGCTACGAAAGATACTCATCACCGATTTTGACAAAACCCTAGCAGAAACCAGTTCTAAAAACCCTAGGGATATTTGGGGTTCACTTACGTCTCCTATTACTGACTACCCTACCATTATGCCTACGTTGAATTTAATTAAAGAGTATTTAAAAGATACTTATACTCCTTTCATTGTTTCCTCTTCCCCTCATTTTTATGAAAGTTCCATTAGGGACTGGCTTTATCAGCATGAAATATTTAATGCCCATATTCTGCTAAAAGATTATCGGCAAATGATTAGTTTCAAGGGGGATTATCTCAAATTTAAGGATGTTTTGGCCCATGGCTTCTACAAATTGGACCATTTATTAAATATCATTTTTATGACAAACATTCCTGATCATCTCATCCTCTTTGGAGATAACTATGACGTGGACCATATTATCTATCTAGTCTTTGCGCACATAATGATGAATAATGCTGATCCTTGGTCTATCTGGAAAAACGTCAAAGACAATCCCTATTTTAAACTGACTTCCAAACAGGATAGCATTTTTTTGGAAAATCTATACCAGATTTCCAACTTACTCAAAAAGCATGGTAAGTTACCAGATATAAAAATTTATATAAGAAAAACTAAAAAACAAACCGATTGGGCAGCGCTACCCACTTGTGTAAACCTTTCAGATTTTGAAATTAATTATATCAACTGATTAACAATCCCGGGGCAAATAATAAAATATAACCAATGCTAAAAAAAAGACCCATTTGATGGATATTGTGGGCACATTGAGTTCCTACACTACTCACTATTTTGCTGGTAATCGGTAGCTTCAAAAAATCAAATCGCACAATTTCAAGCCAAATTCTAAACGCTGCAAATCCTAATAAAAGAAGCGTTGTGGTCTGATCATGCGGTTCGCTTATAAAAATCCATATCTTGTCCATTAGCACCACCCGAAGAAGATTAAGATCTGCTCGGTTGATTTATAAAAAAGAGTTACAAAAATTGATGGTATGCTATTAAATTAATACTCGACCGAGACAATCAATTAAATCTGTATTATTAGTTATTAGGAATTTCGATGGTTATATCACCTTTGATATATAATTGGCAGGATAAGCGCTCTTTGGTGATGTGAAAAACATTACCCAGCAGTCCTTTTTCTAAAAATTTTATTTCAGAAATAAATTCTTTTCCCTCAATGATCTTCACTTTACACATCCCGCACTGAGAATATCCGCCACAAATTGATTTAAGCTTTATACCTTCTTTTAAAAGGGCTTCCCTAACATCAGTTATTTCATCAATCCAGATTTCTTTATTAAGAGGAAGAATTTTAATTTTATGTAATTTATCTGGCATATGATTCAAATTACCTGCGCGAGCTGCTTGATCAGTGCTTCCACTATTTTATTTTTAAAGGGCCTATAGATAAGAGAGAGAACCATGGCATAACTTACATAGCTTTCTTCAAATTTTATTTCAAGCTTAAAGCCATTACCACAAGCACTGATTTCCAAGTTTTTTGCATCATATTCAAGCTCAACTTCAATTTTAAATTGAGATAAATACTTTGGGGTTAAGTTCTTTTTAACAATTAAAAAAGCTTCTTTTTTATTTTTAGCAATTTTAAAATTAATCAGTTTATCCATAGCTTTATTTGATCTAGATTCCAGTTGAACCAAAACCGCCGACTCCCCGCTTGGTCTCTTGTATCTCATCCACTTCCACAAACTCAAAAAGGTTCACTGCGGATAAAACCAATTGAGCAACCCGATCACCATGACAAACGACTTGATCTTCAATCCCTAGATTTCCCATGATAATTTTAACTTCGCCCCGATAATCACTATCGATGGTCCCAGGTGAATTTAAAATCATAAGTGATGTTTTCAAGCTGAGCCCGGAACGGGGTCTCACTTGTATTTCATAGCCAAGTGGTATTTCAAAAATCAACCCGGTCGGAATCAAGGTCCTCATACCGGGTTTGATAATTATTTTTTCGTTTGGCCCAAGCATGGCCCGAACATCAGCTCCAGCTGCCCCAAGCGAAGCATAAGTAGGTAATGAATACCCGACATCAAAATGACTGAGTTTCATTACCTTTACTTCTATTTTACTCATGATCTGCTTTAGGAGCTTTCTTTTCGTTTTTATACTTATCAGGATTTTTATTTTTTAAGGGTTTTACCGTTTTCGCTGATAATTTTATTCTACCCATTCGATCAATTTCTAAAACTTCAACATCAATGATGTCACCTTCTTTTACGAAGTCATAAACATCTTGAACGCGCTCATCACTAAGTTCAGATATATGCACCAGCCCTGATACACCTGAAGCAATATCTACAAAGGCCCCATACTCTTTTATGGTCACTACGGTTGCTTTATATTTGCTACCAAGTTCTGGACCATTGATTTGCAATGAAACTTCCGCAATCAAATTTTGAATTTTTTCACTATCACTTCCCATAACCCGGATAGTTCCATCTTCACCACATTCTAATTTACAATTATACTTTTCCTGTACGGCTTTAATATTTTTTCCACCAGGACCTATTAATGCTCCAATTTTATCCTTATCAATTTTAAAACTCTCCATTTTGGGAACATTATCTCGCATCACTTCGTTGTGTGACGAAATCGTCTTGCTCATCTCGTTTAAAATATGAAGTCTCCCTTCTTTTGCTTGGGATAATGCCTTCTTGATAATTTCTTCCGTGATTCCGGTGATTTTAATATCCATTTGAATAGAATTAATTCCGTCCTTAGTTCCTGCCACTTTAAAATCCATATCTCCTAAATGATCTTCATCACCTAAAATATCAGTAAGAATTTTAAAATCCTTTTTATCAGTTACAAGTCCCATGGCCACACCGGCCACTGGTCCACTAAGCGGAACTCCCGCATCCATGAGCGCCATAGAAGCAGCACAAACCGATCCCATAGATGATGATCCGTTTGATTCTAAAACTTCGCAACATACTCTAATCGTATAGGGAAATTCTTCTCCTTTTGGCATTGCGTTTTTAATGGCCCTTTCGGCTAAATTTCCATGTCCCAACTCTCTTCTTCCAGCTCCACCTTTGGAACCTCTGGCCTCACCTACGGAAAAAGGAGGAAAATTGTAATGGAGATAAAATTTATCATAAAAAATACCAGCAATATTATCACTCATCTGCTCACCTTCTGAACCACCGATAGTAACGGTACCCATAACTTGAGTTTCACCTCTAGTAAACAGAGCTGATCCGTGGGTATTTTTTAAAATGTTGACTTCAGTTTCGATAGGTCTAACTTGGGTTAGTTTTCTTCCACCGATTCTTTTTTCTTCCTTCAAAATATCTGTTCTCATCATATGGTAAAGTAATTCATCAACCACCTTAGCCGCTTCTTTAGCAGCATCATTACTCTCGCTAAGACCATAATCCTTGGGATTATTTTTTATTTTTTCCACCACTTTTTTAGTCATGGTGCCCACCGCTTTTTGTCTTGGCAGTTTAGGAATAATACTAAGCGCCGCTCTGGCTTCCGCTGTAAATTCTTCTTTAACTTTTTTTATCAAAGTTTCATTAGCTGCTGCAGAGACAAATTCCCTTTTCTTTTTTCCAACTTCTTTACCCATTTTTTCAATAAGTTCCACCATCGTTTTAATATTGGTATGAGCAAAATGAAGTGCCTCAAGCATAACTTCTTCACTCACTTCGTGAGCTTCACCTTCCACCATCAAAATGGCATCTTTGGAAGCAGACACTACTAACTCTAAATCAGATTTTGCCCAATCTTCTCTTCCTGGGTTTAAAACAAATTGCCCATCAATTCTGCCAACTTTACAACTGGCAATCGGGGCTACAAAGGGAATATCAGAAATGGTAAGCGCCGCTGAAGAACCGATGCCTGCCAATACTTCAGGATCACATGCAGATTCGTAGGATAATACAGTTGCTTGTATAAAAGTCTCAAATAAATAGCCTTCTGGGAACATCGGTCTAAGTGGTCGGTCCAATAGCCTAGCACACAGGGTTTCTTGAGTAGATGGGCGATTTTCCCTTTTCATAAATCCACCCAAAAATTTTCCCGCCGCAAAAAATTTCTCTCTATAATCGACGGTTAGAGGGAAAAAATCTTGCCCGTCTTTTACAACTGTATCAGAACAAGCCGTTACTAGAACCTGCGTTTTACCGCAAGTTACTAATACCGCCCCATCTGCTTGTTTGGCTAAACGACCAGTTTCAATTACTACTTCTTTTCCACCGTAATTTACTTTAAATTCTCTTTTGTTTTCATTCATTGAATTACTCCTAAAACATAATTGAAGTTTTAAAAAAAACTTCGCATAAAAAAATATTTTATTTGTAAATGAGGATTATGGGGTATTTAAAAGATATCTAAAAACATGATTAACCATATCAAATTTTTATATATCTCCCAAATGCCCTCTCCATCCTCCATTACAAACGACTAATAACCTAATTATAAAGAAGGGAGCATATCTATGCTCCCTTCTATTTAAACATAATTTACTTTCTAAGTCCCAACTCTTTAATGAGTGACGCATAATTTTCTTCGTTTTTAGCAGCTAAAAAGCGAAGCAATCTTCTTCTTTGTCCAATCATTTTCATTAAACCTCTATTAGAACTAAAATCTTTTTTGTGTGCTTGAAAATGATCTTTTAAACCGTTTATTCTTTCAGTTAATAAAGCGATTTGTACCTCAGTGGCCCCTGAATCATTAGGGGATTTTCCAAATTTTTTAATCAGTTCGGCGGTTCTTTCCTTCGTAATCATTTGCTACTCCTTTTTAATCCAAGTAAGAATTGCTCAATTCCAACCTAGAAAAAAATAAAAAATTGATACACAGTATTATCTAATAAATTCAGACATGTAAACTTTTAATTTATTTAGCAATCTTTCTTCAATCTGTCTAATACGCTCTCTTGACACACCATACTCATCGGCAATCACCTGCAACGAGGCTGGAACTTCGGCAAGTAGCCGTTTTTCAAAGACTTTTCTATCTCGGACATTAAGATTTTCTAGAAATTTATGTAAATGTTGCTTTAAAATATGAATACCTTGCTGATTTTCAACGTCATCTTCAAATGAATAAGAATCATCCGAAATCATCTCACCGAGGGTAGTTGTACTTTCGTCATGAACTTGGGCATCCATGCTGACTTCACTTCCGCCTTTACCCAGCCGCTCTTCCATCAATACCACGGCTTTTTCGCTAACGCCGAGGTTTTCAGAAATAATCCTTTTATCGGGGACAATTCCCAGCGACGACAAACGTTCCTTTTCTTTTAACAAGTTATAAAATAATTTTTTTTGATCGTTGGTAGTTCCAATTTTCACCAATCGAAAATTGTCCAAAATAAATTTTAAAATATACGATTTAATCCACCAACTAGCATAATAGGAAAGCTTGGTACCTTGACTTGGGTTATATTTACTAACAGCTTTCATTAAACCAATATTGCCCTCTTGAATCAAATCCATAACATTTTGATAAACACTCTTATAATCCATCGCAATCTTCACGACTAATCTAAGATTGTGCAAAACCAATTTTTTGGCAATCTCAATATCTCCTGTTTCAAACAAGACTTTAGTTAGAGCTTGCTCTTGCTCTCGACTTAATAACTTATACTTATTAATCTCCTTTATATAAGTAACAAGCGGGTCGGCATATTTATCCGGAGCATATACCGTAACATCATAATGATCTTTAGCAATAATCACGGGAAGAGTACTAGAGTGATCTTCCTTCTCAAGCAGTAAAACTTTTTTATCAGGCACCATGGATTTATCTTCGTTCTTTTTTTTCACGTCTATAAGATAGTATTATTTTTTACTTTGTGAAGCCCTTAGGTCATTTTTTCTCGCCTGAGTCAGATATTTATGCCTTATATATTTCAAAGCGAAGGGGGCATAGTTTAATTGGACCGGTATTTTAAGAAGTTCGTTGCTTGATTGATCAAAATACTTCCCCTCATATTTGGCAATCTGTTCCAAAATTTCACTAGAAACCAGTCGTTCCAATCCGGTATCCCATGGTGGAATAATAAATTTATTACGTACATTTTGAATGTCCTTAACAATATATTTTTCAAATCGAGAACCAAGTGCTGCAAGATTATAATTTTGCTTTTTAGACGGGTCATATTCCTTTCTTTTTTTTCTAAACCAGCTAAGAAGACTTTTGGGAACTGTCACATTAAATTCTACTGGTACTTTCCCAAGGATCTGGCTACTTCTATCAATCTCTCCCAGGTTAATATCTATCATCACTTTAAATTTAGCGCTAGTAACCTCAAAAAAAAGTTCGCGATCAACGACCTCGAGCCTTAAAGGTTCTTCATAATAAACATTGTCCATAGAATATTTTAATTGATTTTGGCTCCAATTATACCAAGCTTGGTCAAGACTTTTTAAAAAAAAGTCTTCCGGAGAATAAAGGGGTAAATTGCGCAAAATGACGTCGGGAACTTTATTAATCAGGGCACTCAATTGAGATAATTGCAAATAATAATCATCCGAGACCAATTCCTTGGACCAGCTTTTAAATATTTCATCATCATTTTCTAAATTAAGATTAGCGTCCATGAAATCACTACAATATAGTCGTTTAAAATCCTCATAGACCTCTGCCCCCCCTAAGCTTCTAGGGACCTTGCGATAAAATTCGTCCATGTATACCTTTCTACACATTAAATCTTCACACAAAATAATTTTCTCCTTAACCAATTTTGTTTTGAATATAACATTATTAGTTAATTCTAAATTTAATTTTTCGCCAAACATTTCTCGTAAAAAATAAGAAAAAAACATGGGATTTTTAATAATAGGTGACAAGAATCGTAACTGTTTGGCAGATCCGCCCCAGGAACAAAAGGATCTAAAAAGTAAAATATTATAATTCATCTCAAGTTCTAGGCAATCTTTGCAATTGTCACTTTGAGGAAGTCCAAACAAATTATCTGTAAGGGTTAATGTCAATTCCGGCATTTGTTTTCGATAAAAAGATTCAAACCAAAGATGCAGATTTTTTCTACTAATAAATGATATATTTTTAGAACAATGATTTTTAATTAAATTATTTTTTAATGATAAAAAATCATCCTGAGAATACCCCAGCTTGGCAGCATAATCACCAATGGCTTGCATAACAATTTTAAGGCCATGATACTGGATATTAGCAAGCAAAGTTCGTTTAACAGTGTTTTCTTCCCACAAACTAGTATAATCAATTAAATTATTTTTCTGACAAAACTCCAATAAATTATTCCCCTCTTGGAAAAAACCACGCATCAACCCTAGCGTATCCCGGTCTTTGGAAGACAAAGTTTCAGTACTTCCTTTATGTAAACTTTTGGCGTCAAACATATAATTAAACGGGTCCACTCGGGAAGGGTTTAGAATCCGAGTAGTTTCGTCAAACAACAATTCATTAATTGATTCCATGCCATAAGTGCTGATTATGAATAAAAAAAAGATTCCTCCTAGAAATAAAACTTTGAAAAAAAATCTTTTTACCAATCAACCTCCCAAGCAGAAATTGCAAAAATGTTTATCAACTCATATTGCTCATGTTATCGGATGGTTAACCGATAATATGAGCATGAACTTTCAACCGTTATTTCTTCTTATCAGCATGGTATTCTTTGCCTGGCAAGCCGTAGGTCATAGTGAAGATAATTCGGATCTATTACAGATGTTTGTGCGGAATCAGTTTGAAGATAATTTAAATAAACAAGAAAAAATTCAACTTGCCAAATTTTTACTAGTTAACGGAGATTTGAACCGGGCCAAGTATCACTTGAATACGCTTTTTGATCTAGGTTATAACGGAGAACTTATCAAACGCCGATATCTCTCTTATATTGCTTTTGTCGAAGACGATTTTGATACTATTATTAACCAACCGACTTCAGATTTTTTATTTTATCCGCAGGTTTGTAATTTAACAGTATTATCCTATTTAATGAAAGGTGATTCTAACCAAACCAAACGAGAGTTTACCAATTGTAAAATAAGGACCAGCTTTTATAACAAAGACAATTATTTTTGGTTAAATAACCTGATCAAAGTTCAAGACAATATATCAAAATTAAAAAGTAATAATGAAGAAAATAATTCAACTAAAAATATTCAACACGTGCTTACACCTAAGGATTATACGGAACTTTTAACTTATATGGATTCCGTCAACTCAGCACTATTGTGGTTAAAACTTGGACTCTATACAGGGCTTCACAATGAAATCATTAATTTATTACCCAATCTTTCGGAAGAAGTTTACGAGTCATACAGATTTCGTGAAATAATGGCGCTTATTTATTTTAGAAATAAAGATCACACCAACGCAAAAAAATTTATAGAAGACGTTGATACCGCCAATGCACACAACATTTTGGCAGGTATTTATTTAAAACAAAATAAAACAGAACTGGCCTTTGCCGAATACAAACTGGCACTTTTAAAAAAACACAATTCTAGAAATGCCTTGGAAAAAATCATTCCGCTTTCTTATATTCTGTCCGATTATACTTTAGGGTTAGATTACGTTAATCAACTTGAATTTACGGGGGTCAACCAGAGCACTTTGTCCATTTTAAGATCTATATTTTTGCTTCGAAACAAAAATTACTTGGAAGCTTGGAAGGCGCTGGCCCATTTTGATCTGACTTCGACAACCCATATCCCTGACAAAGTTTTCCAAATAAAAAACTTTCTGTCCATTTTTCTTAATTATCCCGACGAAATTGAAAGATATTCAAACTATGCTTGCAACCAATTTGATGGAATATCCTGTTGGGTACAAACCCAACTTTTAATTTGGCCTGATGTATCCAAGCATTTCAAACGCAAAAGTGATCAAGGGCTTAAGCCACTTTTTACCAGCGAAAATATAATCGTGCCTTGGGAAATAAAAAACATTAAGGAAGACCTTATCGTCGATCAGGAAAACCTTGAACAACTGGATGAAATCCAAGATATTAATAACGAAATTGCCAAAAATATTTTTTAACTGGCCTACTATGATGGTTTTGAACACCCATTATTCAGATGCAGTTTATAAAAATGCTCAACATAAATTAATGAAACTCAAAGATAATAACTATTTGTTTGAAATTTAGGTATGACTAAGTAGTACGCTATTATGAAATTCTATATAAATGTCTAAATGGTCTTTTAATCTCATTGGGTTTTTGGTCGTACACCAGGTTTTTCTTATCAACCTATTGATGTTTGCCCTAAGCATGGCGCAACTATGATTGAGTG
>Ga0156359_118_pt1 | contig 157230 bp, 119 predicted proteins | sample RifOxyA1_FD_108004 | JGI IMG/M metagenome (GOLD analysis project Ga0156359, IMG submission 108004) | Bdellovibrionales bacterium RIFOXYA1_FULL_36_14 | reverse complement strand
TTGCTCCAAGTGGCGTAATCATATTATATTCCTTGGCCAGCATCCCATCCATGGCATTTAAGGCCATTCTTATAAACATAAAAACTGGAATCAATATATAGAAATTTCCACCTCCAAGATAAACTAGAAGAGCTACCGCTAAAGATAATATGCAAGTTAGTACCGTTAACATATTCGGAGTCATCTTTGATAAAAATATTAACCTGACTATAGGTCTGAGCAAATTTTGGAATTTAGTTTTTAAAAGATATATACTCATGAGTTTTTCTCCTTATTTAAAAATGTCAAAATTAATGCCGGAAGCAAGATTAGATCTGCAATTAAAGCAACCAGTAAAGAAATTGCAATAAAAATTCCCACTTGAATAAATAACTTCAAATCAGCCAAAAAAAAGCACGGGAAAGAAAAAACTAGTACTGCCGTTGTGCCAATTAATGCTTTTGCCATCTCATCAAGAGAAGAGATTACCGCTTGCTTTAAATTATGATTCAGCTTCAATTCTCTGGTGATATTGGTTAAAAAATGAATAGTATCATCCACCGCAATCCCTATGGTAATACAAACCAAAATGACTAAATTACTCTCCAAAGGAATTCTAAAAATCCCCATAAGACCTGATATAGTTAAAATGGGAAATAAGTTAGGAAGCATGGCCACGAGTGCCCATCTGCAGGATCGAAGTAAAATCCAAAATACTATAAAGATTAAAACAAGAGACGCGCCAAATGACTTTATAAAATCCCTGATAACGTTATTGTTAATATAACTTCGAATGACCGCAAATCCGTTGGGCTCTATTTCTAGAATGTCAAAATATTTTTTATCTGAAGCCAGCTTCCTGATTTGCATCAAGGTTTCCTCTAATTTTTCGGAATGAAGAGTGTTTAAAAAAAGCATAATCCTCATTTCCTGGTGACGTTCATTATACACCTCTCCCAAGGCCCCATAGTCATGAAGTAAATCATGAAAACTTTGTGAAAGGACTTTGATCTTTTTAACATCTACTTTTTCATCACTTGCTTTTATTTCTTCTTCCACTAATTTTATCATTTGTGGATAAGATTTAAGATGAGAGGTAGTCGGTATTTTTTCAAGATCTGCTTCAAACTCCCGTATCGTTTCAACTAAGTTTAATATTTTTTCATCTTTATTTTTTGGTCTTATAAGAATATCAACCGAACCTACAAAATTAAAATAATTTGAGAAAGCATCTACTGCCAGCGAAAGTGGATGGGCCGGGAGAAATTTTTTATAGAGATTATCATTAATTTCAATATTTCTAGAAAAATAACCAAATACTACCGCAACTACGGCAAAACATATAATAATACTTTTTGCTCTTTGTTTTATAAATAACCAGATGGATTCGGTGTTAAAAAGCCTTTTGGTTACTACATTTTTGCTGCGAACTTCAAAAACCTTCATAAGATATGGTAAAAAATAAAAGGTTAGAAGAAAACAAACCGCAGTTCCAAAAGAGCAATAAAGTCCAAAATAACGAACTGGCACGTTTTCATTAAATACCAGGGATGCAAATCCAATGCAGGTAGTAAGACTTGTGAGAAAACATGGTTTGAACAAAACCTTAACAGCGTTATTAAGATCACCTTTTTTGTAATTGAAAGTATTAAAAAAATGCATTAAATCGGAAGTTGAAACTATTAAAACAAAAAATAAAGCAAAAGAGCTATAGGGACCGATACCTCCTTCATTTAAAATTATTACGACGATGGTAGCGGCATACCCCAGAAACATTATGTAATAAGTAAAAAATACTGTTATAAATGAATGAAATAAATAATAGAAAAAAAGGCCTAACATTAATAATAAAATAGGTGTAATGATCGTTTGATTTTTAATCATTTCTTGAGTGAAATGATAGTTTGCCACCTCCGTACCAATAAAATGCAAGTCATAATCACCGATTTTCTCATTCCACTTTTTTACTTTATTAATGATCGTTTTAACATATGGTACTCGCTCTTTTTCTTTTAAACGACTATCCAGTTGAAAAGTAAAAATCAAAGTGGAAAAATCAGCATTAACCAGGGTCTTATTCCATACCTTTGTCTTTAACTTTTCTCTAGCTTCAAGGGAGATCTGGGAATCTTGAATAAATTTTTCCAGATAAAAACCACCGTCTTCAAATTTTACATATTTAGCATTACCAATCGAAAGAACATCCGTAGGCGGTTTGGTATATCGGATTACCCGACCAAGGCTGTCGGCTACCTTTGCAATTTCTTCGCCCTTCATCGGGCGATCTTTACTCAGTAGTAAAAATATCTGGTTTTCATCGTTATACTTTTTAGCATAATCTTCATAAGCTAATCTTACGTGATGATCCTTGGGAAGCAGTTTTTGTATCTCAAAAGGCGCAATATTTTTTAAAAGATTAACACAAATAAATAGAACTAGAATACCCGGACAAAGAACTAATACTTTCATTATAAAATTATTCATCACTACCGAACCCTTTTTACCCAGTTTAACTAATTTTCTTAATCCTATAAAATACTTTATGAGAAGGAATTATTTTCATATCAAATATTGAAAAGGGGTTTGTGTGAAAGATTATAAAATTATCATATCGATTTTTATTTTTATTGCAGGAGCGCTCACGGTTCACCTTTATCATAAGGCCAATTATGCTCCCTATAAAAAAGTTTCATCGTCTCGTTTCATTGCTCAGATTAATGAAAACCAGCAAGGAGTAATTAACGATATCACCAAAAAAGTGGTAGCGATCAAATCAAGACAGGACCTCCTTTCAACTTATGCATTCATCATGGAGCAAGGTAAGTCCTATCCTGATTTTCCAGCAGTCCAAATGTTTTATCACATGGTCAAACCGCTACCCTATCTCGAAGGTATTATTTGGAGACTTAGAGGACTGGTGGAAAAAACCGATATCACTCACCTATCTACCCTTTATTATTTAAGACGTTTTTATCATAATCGCTATGTTTATGGCCCTCACATTAAAACCCTCTTTCATTACTTGACCGAAGCCCCCCAAGATCCTAAAAAAACAATGTTTCATACGGTAAGTGAATTGCAAGCAGCTTTAATGGAGATATCTCCAGTTTTTGAAAAACATGTTTTAAATGAACTTATTAAGCTAAAAAGTAGTATCAAGGACCCTGAAGCCATTCAATTTAAAATTGACAAGGCCTTATGGATTGGAAAAGATGACAAAATTCGCTTTCTAGATCCCTATGAAAATGAAAAATATTTTATTAAACCTTATTTAAATTATATTATTTCTGGGTTGTCTAGAATTGTTGGTGGAGCTAAATACGCCAGCTGTTATAATTTTGATGACGTTCCCAATATTATGAGAACTATTTTAATTAAAAGTGCCATCAACTCCCTTGAATCCAAAATGAGACAAATTGTCACGATTCAGTCTTTACCCAATATCCTTACTCGAAAAGAAATATATGGCACCTTAATAAAGTATCCTCATTTTTTGAAAGCTAGATACCCCGAAGAGCAAACCAATAAAATATTGGCCCAATCTTTTAATCATTTTATGATTGCTGCCCAAAATGATTTGGAAGGATATGGCTGTAGCATTGCTTATCCTTATGCGATTGAAAACAATTCCAATGAATACATGGAAAACAACTGTAAGAGATTTCATGATGAGAACAGAAACCAAATCTTATCTGGTAATTATTTCACCGCCACTGGCAACGATTATTTGTTAGACCCAAATCAACTCTTAATTGATCTTAAACAAAAGCTTCATGAGCTTCGTGAACGCTATAAACTCTATGCGGAAAGCCGAAAGGGTGAAGACGTCACCATTGTGAGTGATGCTACCGGAGAACCAATTACTTTAAATGTCAGAAAGGCTTTCATGTATCATAAAACCCTGCAAAAGTTCTTCCCTGTAACTTTCGAAGAAAACATTAATGAAACCTACCCGATTCAAGGTGTTGGTCAGAAGGTTTCCATTCCTGGACGGGATAAAGCCGAATGGCTTTGGAACTATGCTTACGGACGGCCAAAGTCTTGGGATGACCCCACCCACGGAGGTTTTTTACCTGAAGCCACCGATGAAAATATGTATGATCAAATGAGAAACATTATCCTGACAAACTCAACCAGGCCCTTTAGTCAGTTTTTCTTAACCACTCCGTAAAACCAATTTCATATAAGGTGCCAACTTCCATAGTTGGCACTTAGTAATACCCGCTCTGTAAAAGATCGTGAACGAATTTAGGGAAACATACACAACAACACTGCGCACAATAGTGCCTGTATTGTTTATCGATATCATAATTCAGGTTGAACATCATATTGGGATTATTCTTTGAAAACATTTTAGGGTCAGGTAATTCTATTTGACGAACTAATGGAAACCAAATAGACATACGTTAATAAATTTCAACTCGAGGAGATTTTTCATGAAACTTTCAGCACTGATGATTGCCTTCATTTTAATTATTCCCTTTGCCATTGCTAACGATGATTTTAATTCACCGATGAATGGATACGTGATTAAAAATACTACAACGATTAAGTGTTATAATTACTTAATAGAAATTTCAAATAGAGCAGATCTCACCTATATGAAAATCAAGGTTAAAAACGATTTTACCAACGCTGAATTTATTACGGAAGGACCAGCAACTTTAATGCTTTCCTCTGAATACGGCGGATCTGTGACATATACCCTTAACAATTATTCATTAACATATTCCATTGATAAAGCAGTATTTGATTCTTTCAAAGCTCCTCATGGTAATGAGATCCGTAATTGTAAAGTGTTATAAGCGACCATCACTCTATATAAATATCTATTGAATTCGAAAAGGTCTCTTTTTCATAAAATAAATAATCCAAGGAGACCAGTATCTCAAATGAATTAATATATTTGCCCAGCAAGTAATTGTTCAATACAACCAATTGTATCATTACAAATTGATTGTACTGTTTTTTTATATGTAAAATGAGGAAGTCTGACTCCAACCACTGGACACAGAAAAAAATCATATACAAACGCCTCTAATGTTCTAGGTGTTGGATTATTGTCAGCAATTAAGGGATAATTCAAAGTTTTTGAAATATATGATGCCAGGCCTAGCCCCGCATCTCCTACTGATATAACTTTTGCATTATTTTTGGCCGTTCGAAAGTTGATCACCATTTGCGGAGGATAATTTGTCCATAAATCGATTAAAGCACTTATTTCAGGGCGCAGTTGTTGATTTATATTCAATCTATTGCTTACTCTTGAAATTCTAAAAGACGATGTTGGGAACAAATTGTTAATAGTGATTGTATCGTCATCTTGGGCTTGAGGAAAAAAATAGCTATCCACATCAATATTTTGAATCAAGATACATGGAATAGTTAACTTTATTGATTCTTTCAGCCAAGGTAATAATTCCTTTAAAAGATAAATCCCTTCTATCTCGTTTCCATGAATTCCAGCAATTAAATAGAGCCATTTGTCATTATAAAAATTTTGTGAAACATTAGCAGTAATTGGGTTATCAAGAAGTGTTCTACCTATAACAGATTCCACGAAATCCATTACTCTTCTCCAACGTTATCAAGTTTTATCTTCATCCGATATCCGACACCAATTTCGGTTAAAATATGTTTAGGACGCTGTGGGTTTTCTTCAATTTTTTGCCTCAAATGTCCAACATAAACTCTAACATATTGAGGAGATTCTATCGAATGCGGTCCCCAGACTTCCTTTAAAAGTTGTTGATGAGTCACAACTTTACCTGCATAACGAATAAAAACTTTTAAAAGATCAAACTCGGTAGAAGTTAAAGAAATTTCTTTTCCACTTATCGTAACAACCCGTGAAGAAAAATCCACTGACAAATCACCAGAAGTAAATATAACATTTTCCTCTGATACAATACGACGAAACGAGGTTTTGATTCTGGCCAATAATTCTTTAAAACCAAATGGCTTTGTTACATAATCATCTGCTCCATTTTCTAGTGCAAATACGATTGTATCTTCCTCGTTCTTTGCTGAAAGAATAACTATGGGAGTTTTTGACCATTTTCTAAGTTGTGTTAAAACATCCAGGCCACTAATATCTGGAAGCCCAATATCAAGAATTATCATCTCGGGCCGTTCAGTAATAGCAAGCTCCAATCCCTTTGCCCCGGTCATCGCCTCTATACATTTGATGTCGTATGCTGAGAGCGAACTATTTAATAACCTTTGAATTTGAATTTCATCATCAATTATCAAAATTCGTTTTGGAAGAATATTCATATCTTCTCTCATTATTCCTGATATGCAGGGATTTTAATATTAAAAATGGCCCCACCATCAGGATGATTATCTGCTTCGATTATACCATCATGTAATTCAATAATGGCCTTTACTATCGTAAGACCTATTCCACTTCCTCCTGTTTTCTTTTTATCTTCGCGGTAAAATTTTTCAAAAACTATATTAGGATTATGGCGTGGGAGTCCAGCACCTGAATCTTTAATACTGATTTTCAAAAAGTGATGTTGCCTTGTAATATTTATTAAAATAGGTGCTTCTATCGGAGTATATATGCAGGCATTTTGCACAATATTTTTAATGGCCTGCTCTATCAAGCTTTCATCAAGATATGCTAAAGGTAATATCTCCTCTCCATAAACCACATCTACTTTTTTTTCTGGATAATACTGTTCAACGTAGGCAAGAACACTCGCAACTATTTCATGAATATCGTAGGAATCTTTCTTTAATTGGACCTTCCCTGCCTCAATTTTACTCATATCAAGAAGGTTTTGAATTAAATCATACATACGTTTAGAACCAATGATGATTTCGCTCGATAGTTTTTTGATGATTTCAGGATGTTCTAATACTTTATCATCAAGCAGCGAAGATGCTGCTCCGTTGATCGCCGAGAGTGGTGTTTTTAATTCGTGAGAAATTGAATTAAAAAGAGTGGAATAAATTTTTTCAGAAGCTTCCCTGATTTTTAAATTTTTGGTATTTTCACTTAATAGCTCCCGCTCAATAACAAGCGCCAGATTACGGGCCACGTCTTCGAAAATTGATATTTGGTCGTTTGTAAATGATGCTTTTTCTGGCAATAAGCATAAAACACCATGAACAATGTTTTTGTAACTTATCGGAAAAAACATTCCCTCTGAAGAACTAAGCGTATCTGTAAATTTACCGGCGCTTCGCCCATTTAAGAAAACCCATTGAGCAACGTTCAATTCTTTTTCTTCAAGCGTAAGCCCCCCCATAATAAAGCCTTCAAGTTTTCTCTCTTTCTCATTATTGGCAAGAATAATTCCAGCTTTTACTTGAAAATTTTTAGTCAACCGATCAAGTATAAGTTGAACAATAGTTTGAATTCCAGATACCTCAAAAATATTCTTGGTAAGAAAATACATGAAACTCAGGCGTTCATCTATGGACTCAACAATTCTACTTTTAATTCTAATTTTTGCCGTTTGAAGACCAACAATCAATGAAACCGATAAAAATCCAAGTAAAATCAACCAATCTTCTGAAGCTGCAATACTCAATGTATAGCGAGGTGGAATAAAGAGAAAATTCCAAGCTAGACCGGTTATTACGGTTATCAACACTAAAACGAAAGGGACTGCATACAAGGAGTTCATGCTTAAAAAAAGCAAAAAAATCATTCCGGCGGTTTGATATTCCTTTATTGGGAGTAAGAAATGCAATATTGCTACAAGCAACCCGAGGAATATAATAGAAATTAAAAAATGTTTACTTATCCATAATTCTTGAAGTCTGACATCTTTCCAAATTGCCTTCGATGATAGAATCTGCTTTTTATCAGAACTAAGTAAAATAATATCTACATCGGGAAAGCTTTTTGACAAAGCTGAAAGTTGCTTTAATAACATCTTTTGTTTTTTTGAAATGACCAAATGTGTGATTTGGTATTCTTTAACTAAACGTCTCATTCCCTGTAAAAAACTGGTATCATGGATGGATGTAACTTCCGCCCCTAGTTGTTTAGCTAAAAGAGCATTTTTTTTCTGATGCCGATCTTCATTTTCATTATTTTTTCTCTGACCATCAATTTGGGCCGCGATCCACTGTGCATTAAGGCCAGAAGAAATTCTTCTAGTCATTCTGATCAAATATTCACCATCACTTGAAGGAAGAATTGGAACAAGAATACGAAAACTCGTTTTCCAAATTTGAGGAATGCCATGAACAACTTTCAAGTCCCTCAATTCAACATTCACCTTATCAGCAAGAAGCCTGAGCACAATCTCTCTAAGCGCTATTAGATTGCTTTTTTTAAAAAAATTATTTAGGGATGGTTGAATTTTCTCCTCTGGATAAATTTTTCCAGATTTCAATCGATCGATGATTTGATCTGGATCCAGATCTATCAATACAACCTCGTTAGCACTATCGAGAACAGAATCCGGAAGCGTTTCGGAAATATTAACACCTGTGATATTTTGAATAAGCCCAGCACAACTTTCAATATGCTGAACATTTAAGGTGGTATATACATCAATCCCTTCATTTAATATATCTAGTACATCTTGATATCTTTTTTCATGGCGAACACCGGGGATATTCGAATGAGCAAGTTCGTCAACTAATACGACTTCGGGTCGTCTTCGAATAATTTCATCAACATCCAGTTCCTTGAATATTTTATTTTTGTATAAAATCTCTGTTTTAGGAAGAATTGTTAGTCCTTCAAGAACTTGCTGAGTTTCTCCTCGTCCATGCGTTTCAACAATTCCCACAACTACGTTTAATCCATTTTTTTTAAGCAAGTGAGCTGCGTTAAGCATGGCATAGGTTTTGCCCACACCCGCAACCATTCCTAAAAATATTTTTAAACGCCCTTTCCTTATGTCCCTTTCATTCTTACTAACATGTTCAAGGATACGTTTCGCTTTTTCGTTTATTTCCATACTTCAATTATAAGCCTTATTACTCCAACTGATCTAGTTTTTGATTTAATTTTAATACATTAATCCTATCTTGACCCAATACACCAAACGTTTTTTTCTCTACCAGACTTAAAACCAGCAAACGAATACGCTCTTCGTTTAATTTTCTTTCTCTTGCTATTCGCGAAATTTGAAAAATTGCTCCCTCTACCGAAATATGGGGATCGAGACCGCTCCCCGATGATAGTAACAAATCTTCAGGAATATTTTCACCTTCCGAGGAATATTTTTTTGAATTTTCCTCGATCTGATTTTTTAGTTGAAGACTGATCGGTGCAAACTGACTTCCTCCTGAATTCATTGGATCGTAACTATTTATTGATGGTCTTCCCCAAAAATACCTTGGGTTGATCCAATTTTGTCCAATAAGTTCGCTCCCAATTATTTTTCCACTTTTACTATCAAATATAAAGCTACCTAGCGATTTAGCTTTTAAAACTCCCTCCCCCATATACACTAACGATACAGGGTATAAGACCCCAAGAACCAAGATAAAGAAAAACACTAACCCAACTGATGAATAAATTAATTTTTTCATAATCACCTCAAATCAAAGAAAAAAATGTGATTATTTTATCAATAATCTTAATGGCAATAAACGGAGTAATCATTCCACCAATACCATAAACAAGCACATTTCGAGTTAACAAACTTTGCGCAGACCTTTTTACTCTACCCACACCCTTTAATGCAATCGGGATCAAAGTCACAATAACTATCGCATTAAAAATCACCGTACTTAATATTGCACTTTGTGGTGTTGCTAAATTCAAAATATTTAAATAAGTTCCCAAATCATGATTATTAACTACCAACACACCAGTTAATACCGCCGGGAGAATTGTAAAATATTTTGAAATATCATTAGCAATACTAAACGTGGTCAGCGCACCACGAGTCATTAAAAGTTCTTTACCAGTTTCAACAACATCAAGCAGCTTTGTTGGATCAGAATCCAAATCAACCATATTTCCAGCTTCTTTGGCCGCTTGAGTTCCTGAATTCATAGCTATTCCCACATCAGCTTGTGCAAGTGCGGGGGCATCATTAGTGCCATCTCCAATCATTCCCACCAATTTTCCTTCGTTTTGTTCCTTTAAAATACGCTTTAATTTTGCCTCTGGCGTAGCCTGTGCAATAAAATCATCTACTCCCGCTTCAGCAGCAATTGTAGCAGCAGTAAGTGGATTATCCCCGGTTACCATAACCGTACTTATTCCCATTTTCCGCAAATCTTCAAATCGCTCCTTGATCCCGGTTTTTACAATATCTTTTAAATAAATCACTCCAAGAACTTCTTTATCAATAGATACTACTAATGGTGTTCCTCCCATTTGCGCAATACTTCTTGAAGTTTCTTCCACCTCATTTGGAAAGAAACCATTTAGGGCCAAAACATATTGCTTTATTGCCTCAGTAGAACCCTTACGAATATATGAAAAAACTTTTCCATCTTCATCAATTAGATCAGCCCCACTCATTCTGGTTTCTGCAGTAAAAGGCGTAAAGCGAACGCTTTCCTTTGGAATATTATATTTTGTGACCTGGAATTTGTGATAGAGATATTGAATAATTGATTTTCCTTCAGGCGTTTGATCTTCAAGAGATGCCAAAAAAGTGGCCCGTGCTAAATCATCAATTGCAACGCTCGGAGCTGGTATAATTTCATAAGCCATCCGAGCGCCATAAGTAATTGTTCCAGTTTTATCAAGTAAAAGTATATTAATATCACCAGCTGTTTCTACCGCTTTTCCACTCTTGGCCAAAACATTTCTACGAAGAAGTCTCTCCATCCCACTAATACCAATAGCTGACAGTAGTGCTCCAATAGTGGTAGGGGCAAGACAAACCAGAAGCGAAATATAAATAAGCAATTCCGTTGAATCTATTGAAAATGTTCCCCCTTTTATATAAACCACAAAAAATTTAAGAGTAAAAACACAAATAATAAATAACAACGTCAAAAAACACAGAAGAATATTGAGCGCAATTTCGTTTGGAGTTTTTCTTCTTTTTGCGCCTTCTATGAGTGATACCATCTTATCTAAGTAACTTTCCCCTTTTTCACAGCTTACACTAATTTTCAAGTAATCACTTACAACTTTTGTTCCGGCCATTACACCTGAACGATCACCTCCAGCTTCTCGAATAACTGGAGCTGACTCACCGGTTATTGCCGATTCATCAACACTTGCAATACCTTCAACGACTTCACCATCAGCTGGTATAACGTCACCCACCTCGCAAAGAATAATCATCCCCTTTTTTAAAGATTCAGCCGCAAGATTAGAGGTACCAGATTCTGAAACTACTTTTGCAATTAGATCAGTACGTGATTTTTTGAGGGTATCTGCTTGGGCCTTGCCTTTTCTTTCAGCGATTGCCTCTGCAAAGTTCGCAAAAAGAATTGTAAACCAAAGCCAAACACAGATTTGTATATCAAAACTACTTAACTGGTTTGTAAAGTAAGACCAGCAGCATATTATAGAAGCCATTATGCAACCAAGATAAACGACAAACATTACAGGATTTTTAATTTGTGTTTGCACCGTCAGTTTAAGAAAAGAATCTTTTATAGCATTCTTATAATCCAATGTTTTAATTTCCATCTCATTTGTTTTCATTTTAAAAACCTCTTAAAAAATATCTAAAATTAAATGTTCTGCAACCGGACCCAATACCAAAACGGGGAAAAAAGTTAGCGCACCAAGAATTAGAATTACAGAAAATAATAAAACTGCAAAAAGAGAAGTATCAGTTTTAAGGCTTCCAGGTCCTATGGGAGATTTCTTTTTCGGCCCAAGACTTCCTGCTATAATCAACACAGAAACTATCACCGCAAAACGTCCAAATAACATCGCAAACCCCGTAGTGATATTATAAAAAGTAGAGTTTGCATTTAATCCTGCGAAGGCCGAACCATTATTTCCAAATGCTGAAGTAAACGCGTAGAGAACTTCACTTAATCCATGCGGACCTGAATGTGATAAAGATGCAAGTCCTAAATGATAATGTAATGCCCACGCAGAAAACAATAAATTGAATAATCCTGGAGCAAGAAGTGCAAAACTGGCCCAAATTACTTCTTTGGATTCAATTTTTTTACCCAGATACTCAGGCGTCCTCCCCACCATAAGACCTGCCAAAAAAACGGTCATAAGCACATATAAAAGCATTCCATATAATCCTGAACCAACTCCACCAAAAATCACTTCTCCGGTCATCATATTAAAAAGTGCAACCAATTGAGCTAGCGGAGACATTGAACTATGCATACAATTAACTGAACCATTGGATACCGCAGTGGTTGCCACAGACCATAACGAACATTCACTCAAAGAAAATCGAGTATCAACACCCTCTCCATACACCATATGGGTTATGGGATTAATCTGCACCTGGGCCCAATAAGAAAGGACCACACCCAATAGTAACAATACTGTCATGACTCCTAAAATCGGATATCCTTCTTGTTTTCGCGGTAGCATAAAGATCAACATAAAGACGCATGAGACTGGAAGTAAAAGAATAGAGATCAGTTGAACAAAATTGGAAACTGGTGTGGGATTTTCATATGGATGAGCAGCATTTACATTAAAAAACCCACCCCCATTTGATCCATTCATTTTTATGGCAATCTGGGAAGCAACCGGACCTACTGGTACTTTTAAATCCTTTCCTTCTAATGTTTGCACTGAAACGCTCCCTTTCAATGTTTGGGGCACGCCCTGTGATATCAAAAATAAGGCAAAAACAAATGAAAGAGGAAGTAAAATTCTAACCGTAAAACGGGTTAGATCACTCCAGAAATTTCCCAACAAAGTAACTTCTTTTTTGACCAAACTTCTAATAAAAACTACCAATACGGCCACACCAGTTGAAGCACTTAAAAAATTTTGAACAGTGAGTCCTAGCATTTGAGAAAAATAACTAAGAGTGGCTTCTCCGCCATAATTTTGCCAATTAGTATTGGTTACAAAACTTGTAGCAATATTGAATGCCATCCAAAATGAAAGCCCGCTTCTGGCCTCTGGATTAAATGGATGCCATTGTTGGGTCATCAAAATTAGCTGTAAAAGTATTAGTCCGATTAAATTGAAGATAAGTACTGCCGACAAATACTCTTTCCAATTCATTGAAGTGGTTGCATCTATACCGATCAGTTTTAGAAATTTTTCTTCTAAACCGATACCTTTTTCTTTAAAAATATGGGCCAACATTTTACCGAGTATTAGTCCTGTCCCAGACAGAATCAAAAAATAAACCAACCACAAAATTAATACATCTATTTTCATAGGAACACCCCACTGAGAATTTCAGAATAACGAAAAGGGTATAAAAATAGTGTAAAAATTTGTGAATAAGAATATATCGGATGTTTGGTTCTAACATTTTCAATAAGTTTCCATTTCCACTAATAATATTAGCAGTTGTCGCACCTGTTAAATTGTCCGCAACAACGTTCCTGCTTGCATCAACAACATTACTTGTGTTAACGGCACTTTCTGCATTATGAATAATGCAGAAATTTTTATTAGAATATCAACGCCCTAATTATTCCAAGCAAGTCCACGATACTTGTGCTGAATAACCACTCTCTACATTGCCTGAGCCATAAGCAGTGGCAGCGAAATAATATGTTTTTCCAGATTCAAAAACACCCGTGACTGTTGCGCCTACCAGATTGTTGACAGTTGCCGGCAGTCCCACATCATGATGTTTCGTAAATGTCATCGATGCATCACCTTGGTGAATTTTATATCCAAGCAAGATGCTTTCGGTGTTAGGTGTCCAAGAGAAACTAACTTGAGTGCATCCTGCGCCTGCAGCGACTACACAACTTGCATAACTATAATGATTAGGCACCCAAGCTCCACAAAGACCTGCTTCACAAGTCATGAGTTGAGTTTCGGGATGACATCCACCGGCCACAGCAACAGTTGCTTGCTCATAACGGACTCTGGAAACTGTGCATTTTGTTTGAGTATAAGTTCCAGACCAGCTACCAAATTGACCATTGGTGCAAAGTCTCTGTTGGATTTGAGAAACACAAGTACTTCCTTCACTAACGTTAGCTACTTGATACATAGTGCGAAGTTCATAGGCACCAGAAGCCGTATTTCCACACGCACTTGCAGATTGCACACAAGTCAAGTTTTGATAAGTTCCAGACCAAGCGGACCAAACACCATTAGTGCATGTTCGAGTCTGGGATTGCTGATAGGCTGAACAACTTTGTCCGGATGGAACGCTACTCACACTATAAGCGATTCTTGATTCTGTGCCACCATTTGCAGTACTTCCGCACGCACTTGCGGCTTGTACCGTACAAGTCAAGTTTTGATATACTCCAGACCAAGCAGACCAAACACCATTCGTGCATGTTCGAGTCTGAGATTGTTGATAAGTTGAACAACTTTGTCCATAAGGAACACTACTAAGACTGTAAGCGATTCTTGACTCTGTTCCACCACTTGCTGTATTTCCGCACGCACTTGCGGCTTGTACCGTACAAGTCAAGTTTTGATATGTTCCAGACCAAGCAGACCAAACACCATTAGTGCATGTTCGAGTCTGAGATTGCTGATAGGTTGAGCAACTTTGACTAGAAGGAACACTGCTCACGCTATAAGCAGTTCTTGATTCTGTACCATTATTAGGCGTATCTCCACAGCTAAGATTTTGTCCATTAACGACACAAACCCCATTTTGCAGAACTTCGTTCTCCTTGCATTTTTTGTTAGCTTCAGGAACGCAACTAACCAGTAACAATATAAACAAAAAAACAATTATTCTTGATAGGTTTTTCATATTTAACTCCATCATAATCAAAAACAAAATCTTGCTACAAATCATTATACATTTAAACTTCGAATATATTTACAAAAATGTTTAACCATTTGAAATAATTAACAAAAGCACAAGATTAAGTGTAAAGATTATCTGGCATTGCTGCGACATTACGGGGTGTTAACACGTAAATTTTGAGGATTACCTAATGTTGAAGAATTGGCTGGGGTTGAACTACCAATTTCAAAACCATGAGTGCCTAAATACTTAATAAAATTGGGCGTAAGTTTACCGTTAATATCAACAATATTTTGCGATGAAATTCCGCCTAAATTGTCAGTCGAAATAAGTCTGCTAGGGTCAGTAATTTCATTGCGAGTAATTTTATCGCTGATGGTGTCATTAATAATAACATTTTTACTAAACAAAAATGGACCATTGGTAGAAGTGACATTGTAAATTCTCACACCACCTTGAAGGGTATTGCGATAAACGTAAACATCACCACCGGTTGACACTCTCTCTTGATTTAGGCTTACAGCGTTTCCTGAATTCATTTGAACTCTGTTATAAGATATCTCGATATCTTCAGAGGTGGCGTAATACATTACATTTATGCCGTCACCAGAGGCATTGGTTATTTGATTTCCCCGTATAAACCAGTTTGAAACATTTAGTTTGGGGCCAATCGAATGACCTGAAATGTTCGAAATAATGTTATTTTCAACTAATACTTTATTGGCAGTATACCCTAGTAACCAATATCCCCCTGAAACATTTTTACCGATATTGTCCTGCAAAGACCAATAATTTCCTTTGCCACTATTAGTGATAAAAAGAAGAGCATTATTTCCTCCGACCACTCCTACCATATTGCCACCGTCAAAAATGTTTCTTCTAAAAGTAACATTACTTGCTCCGGATTCAATGCTAATGCCTATTTTTCTCGTGTTAGTATTAATTTTAAAAGTTAGGCCATCAAAATAAGCGTTATTACTACCACCGTATATCGCTAAAGTTCCAAGGCCACTAAGATCGATGACCGGTTGGGTATTTGGGTAAGCAAGCCACACAAGCGGTTTTTTATACTCCACTAGCGGGACTCTGGTCCCATCTTCAGTAAAGGCAACATTGGTGAAATAGGTACCATTTAAAAAGTATAAAAATTCGTTGGCGTAACTATCAGCTCGTTTGGATTCGTAGGTATTTCCCTCATACATGTCGAGAATACTTTTCCAAGGATTGCTAATTGTTCCAGTGCCACCAGAGGTAGCAGCTCTCCCATTAATCGCATCAATGAATCTAAAGCCTGAAGTTGTTACGGTAACGGTAAAACTTACTGTTTGGATGGTTGATTCTGAGTCTGTCACCCGCGCAGTTACGGCATGAGGGCTGCCGACAGTTAAGGGGTTGGGCCAAAGAATTTCCCCGGTAGAGGAATTGATCGTCATTCCCACTGGAGCTGCTGATAGAGAATAAACAAATGGGTAAGCTCCTCCAATAACGGCCATGCGAACATTATACTCAAGTCCCGGATAAGCTTTATAAAAACGATTGGTCGTTGTCAAACCAGCACGTGGTTGGATAATTTCCAGCGGATAATTAGCAGCATAAATTTGAATAGAAGGTAGTAAAAAAATGCTAATCAATAAAATAATACTTTTCATATTTTTAAGCGCCTTCATAAATAAAAACAAAATCTTGCTATAAATCATTATACATTTAAGCTTCGAATATAATTATAAAAATGCTTAACCATCTGAAATAATTTGTTTGATGAGAATCATTGGAGGCAAAGTTTTATTGGCATTGGGGAAGCAACAATGAATAGTTTTATTTTACTTCTAACTTTAAGATTCCACTTGTAACAGCATTAAAATCTTCGGCAGTAAATTCGCTGTCAAGCGGGGAACGACAGATAAGAGTAAAACGAAAATCAGGTTTTTGAAAATGAATATAGTAGAGATTATTCGCAGAGCTGGTAGCCTTGGTAATATGGCTCACCTCTAGAATCTCACCTCTTCCTAAAATATAAGGTGTTTCAAAACCAGCATGATCAGACAAATTAAAAGCAAAGGTACAAGAATGCTCTTGCGAGTCGTACGTCACATCCTTTACATCTTCAAATGTTCCATCTTTTAATAAAACGGCCACCTGCCAATAAAATGGTCTCCCATCGACGGTGCGAGCAAGTTCGCTAAGATTTTTTCGATTAGGAAATTGGATTGGGGATAAAACCTTTAGAGTTTTTGCTTCAAATTCATTTAAGCTAGTAATATTATTGGGATCAACTTCCACTGATTGAAAGTTACTCAAATTGGTTTTACTGGCAGTTGAAGTAACCGCAAAATCTGCAAACGCGCATGTCGATACAAAGATTGTGCATACTATAAAAGATATAATTTTCATTTTTATCCCCTCAAAGCTTGGGTGGTGTCTCATTTTACATGAATATAACACATTGCATTATTTCTTCAATACATTTATCATTTTCATGTAATTTTTACCACGTATTTGGTAGTGACTGCTAAATTTTAGACTTTGGGAAAGGTAGTTTACATATTTTTTTAGACAAATTGATAATTGAAAAAAACATTTTTTCAATCACGTCTCTTTCATTTCGAAGCAAATTGCTTTCGTGTGCATGAGCTTTAATCAGAAAGGCAATTTGATTTTTTTTGATATCCGTCAGATTAATAAACTTTGCACCATATCCAACAATATTGCGAATCTCCGATTTATGTACCGTTATGGCCTGAAATTTAAAATCATCAGCTCCAATGGTAAATTTTATTTGAAGTTCAGTATTAACATCAATATTCGAAACATTAGAAACAAATACTCCTGATTTTGAAATATCAACTAATTGACTGTTGTTTCCAACTTCTTCATCCCCTTTAAAAACTCTCACTGCGATAGCGCTCTTATAGCGAGGATCTGTCTCCCAAAAACGCAAGGAGGTATTAATAAAAACAAATCGGATATTCGCAGTTAAAAAATAAAATAACAACGCTAAATGAAGTAGAAAAAAGAATAGATTCAAAACGATGGGGAGGTTATACTGATGAAATTCCCCAACTAGAAATATGCTTCCATGAATAGATATCATATATACTTCGACTAAAATAAAAATTAAGTAGCTCCACTTTTTGGCCATATAAAGGACAATCCCGGTTGCGGGTAATAGAGCGAAGGTTAGAAAAAAATCAATATTTGAAAGTTTATGATATTGATATTCTAATAATGTGTACCAATTAATACTATTCCATAGTGACGAAAATAACACTTTAGCGATCGGTTCAAAGCAATATAAAATGGTAATTAGTATTATAATTAGGGGTCTTGTACGCATTATCTTCGCTTCTGGTTATTGTTTTTGTATTCACTGAAATCATTTTGTATTTTCTTAATTTCAGTTTGTTGATGTTCTTGAATCTCTTTTTTTTGTTTTTCAAATTCGCTGGGATTAATGGTTTTGCTGTGTAAAAGAAGTCTTCTGACGGCTATTTCATCCATGGTTTTTTGCGCAAGAATACCAAGCTCACGATGCATCAGCGATTTTTTCAGCATAATGGCATCATTAAAATCATAAGCAGTCAGCGGTTTTCCGCATCCGGTAATTGCAAGTAGTATAAATAAACAAATAATTTTAAGCATATACATATAAATATTATATCAGGATACTTAATTGGTCTTCTTAATTTTAATGAGAGTTATAACTTTTAATGCGCTGTGCATAATTTACACGGTGCTTTGATTTCGTTTACGTTTAGGGATATTCAACCTGTAGCGTTATATTCGCTTCTCAATAAGTGTGAAGCTGTTTTATCGGAGAAATTTATGAAAAGCATCATCTTATCAGCTATATTAAGCCTCGCCTTAGCAACTGGTGCATTTGCCACGACTCAAGATTTTAGTGGCACAGGTATAGATGGCCAACCCTGTAGTATCAAAATCAACCGTGATGGCAAAAAGATACATTCAATAGAACTTGAGGGGGCAACTGAGACCTTTGAATTATTATCAGAAAACGGTGATGATTATGGCCCAACTACTGAAATAGATGAAAATGGAGCTACCAAAATGCTCGAACTACTCCAGGCCAATAATCAAATGTTCTCCTATATGACAATTTCCAAGATGCTTTTTCGTAAAGGCGAAGTTATTCATTTTAATACAAATGATGTACCTCAAACCAACGAAAACAGCAACAGCAATTGGTTTAATATGATCTTCGCGATGGATTTACATTATGACAAAGAGGGAAATATTAAAGAGGTAAAAGCGAAATCCAAAATGAAAACAATACTTGTGTTTACACTGGCTTCACGACTGTTTACCTGTAGATAAAACAAGCGAAACCTGCTCTATTAGCGCTCCTTATCACTTGACGAAGAACTGCATTAATCGGTAAAACATTAATGGGGAATCTGGAGAAAAATATGAATAATTTAAGCACAAATCCCACATTCGATAAGCCCATTAAAGAGTATGCCATCCAGCTAATAGATAAATATATCCAAATTTTACAACAAATGGGGCACACCAATGTGATTGGTTCAAACTCCGACTATGAAATCATCAAAAACCAAATTGATGAAAAATGTGCGCAAAGATTAATTAGCCATTTAAAACCAGCCGTGACCACCATCTCTAATCTCGAATTTGAACAAGCGATAGATCTATACGATCAAAAAGAAAGTTTTTATCTAAAAAGGTTCTTATTTTTATATAAACTGCACACTGATTACAATCTTAATGAAATTCTTGATGAAACGGATGTGATCGAAATATACGACGCCAACCACATTCAAATGTATAGAAGTTTTAATTTTTTTCAATATTGTTCGTATAGTTTTGAAGAAATTTTTACTAATGAATGGTGGCGACTATTTCAAAGAAGTGTATTCGTTACCAACAAACTCGTGGAAGTTGGAGTAAATACTGTAAAACGTCAACTTAAAGAAATCCAGTATGTTAATTGCCCAAACCATTGGGTCGATGAAATATATTCCAAACATAACTTTGGCTGCTATGTAAGACAAATTATTATCGTTCCTTTATTAAATGAAAAAAACATAGTTACAGCAGTTATGACCCCATTTTCTGTATTAAAATATCGTGATCAACATGGCCAGATTTTTGATGTAAAAAAGACCGCACTCCACTAAGCTGCAAATTTAGACACATGCTTAATAGGTTCTTCGGAAGGAATATACCTTCCATTTGAGAGTATGTGATTGGGATCAAAAATTTGTTTTAATTTTATCAGAGTACTTGCATAGTCTTGCTTAAAAGTGATGGTGTCCATCATATCAATATTAGTTCGATAAGGTAAAAGATTTAAATCTATCATAGTCCTATGCATTTCTTTGATACATTTATGTGCATTTTCGACTTCGAAAGCGTTATGTTTATTAAAGGCAACGCTAATTACACCTTCCATTATGTCCGGTGTAATGGCATTTAAAGTAATCGCAGGTACCAAATAAAATTTGCTGGCGATTTGCGTGGTCGTTCTGAGCAAAAGTGCAATATCATCCTGGGTATAATTGCTCATTGGCGTAAAATATAAAAAGCCTCCATCACCGCAATGATCAATATCCAAATCGAAAAGAGATTTTTCATTACCTGGAATGACCCAGTTAATACTGGGTAAAGTGAGATTAGTTGGATTGCCACAAGTTAAATCACCCAGCTCATCGGTAGCATATATAAATGCTTTTAATTCGTAAAAAAAAGGAAGGTTTTTTATAATTTTTATTAAAGTCTTCTCTTTGGCCCCAATAAACTGCAATTTTGAGCTGGAAGGAGTAATTTTCCTTAGATACTTAACTCCTAGATTTACTTGTTCAGTAATCCCGCGAAGATTTCCTGCCACAAACCATTCACCATCGAATTGTTTGTTAAAAATATTAAGAATTTCGTCTCGGCTTTTTGCTTGTTGGATATTTTGAAAATATTTCCAAAGTAAAGGGGCTATTCCAGGATAAAAGCGTTCTTTATTAAAGATATGAGGAATACAGTTAATAAGGTTATTTTCCAGCAGTGGCTTAAGAGAAGAAATAAATAGAAAAAGGTCCCTTTCATTTTTCAAAGTAACACAAAAAGCTTTAGCATTAATTGTACGTTTCATTAGCTTTATTTTGGCTTGAGTTACAATTCCAAAATTGGATTGAAAAAAAAGGCCATCCAGTGACGGTCCGATTCCCCATGGATAATTACTGGTGTTTGTATTTTTTAAGCTACTAAAACCAGTATTAATGAATTTGCCGTTAGGTAATAATATTTCTAGCTCACTAATATTTTCAACTCGCAAAGAATTATAAGCTATCCCGCGCTCCAAAGCGTTACCAATTAAACTTGAATCAGCACTAGAACCGGTAACATCAATAAAATAAGCTGTATCCTTTAAGGCGTGTGCCAATAGCTCTTGAGTTACTCCAGGCGTAACTGTGGCATAGCCATTTTCCAAATCAATATCCACAATAGTATTAAAGTCTTTAAGATTAACCACAATAGTATCATTTTCACTTGGCAAACTCGAACCAAAACCCCAGTTTTTTCCACAGGAAATAGGATAGATTTGCACTAAATATTGATTAGCATATTTTAATATTAATTGAATTTCCGCTTTATTCTTCGGATAAATAATATATGGGACATTTCTAACCATCCCTGAAACATCTTTTAGGGGTGCTTCTAACTTATTCACCTTAATATTTTTTTCGCTGACACTTTCTATAAATTGAGACCTGTTATTCATCAAGCAGACCTTTGGGAATGAAGTTTATCCTCAGAGTTTAAATATACTAATTTTTCTTTCCATAAATTTTTGACTTGTTGTCTAATAATGTCATTGGGGTATTTAATCTCTGAATTTCGTTTTAAGTACACCAAATCGACAGGCGTATTATAAAGAGTGATATTCTTATCAGTTGCAGAAAAACCTGTTTTTTCAGCAGCTTCCGCAATTCCTACATCACGCCTAACTGGGGCAATGATAGCATCACAATGAGTAAAATCTGCAAAAAGTTGTATGCCTAAATAACTAATCGCTAAAAAATAAGATTGACCAATTTTAGTTTTTCTATATTCCGGATGTACAATGAGCGACTCCATGGTCATGGCAAGTTTAATATTCTCACGTTCCATAACCGAAAAAAACTTGTCATTGAAATTATTTTTCAAATAGGAATGATCTCGCATGGCCTTTGATGATAAATTGAAAATCGAATAAAGATGAATGGCGATAATATCCTTTTCATTTTTTATAATAGGAATAAAATGTTGTCGAAAAAAGTCATCAGGAGAAGCTTTTTTTTCAACGCCATTACCTTTAAATGTACTGTCCCAAACATTTTTCCATAAAAAATAAGCCTCATCTAATAAAGAGACCACTTTAGGGTCCACATTAGGGGAAGTGATCTTGCCTGGCAAAATTATGTATTGAGTTTTAGAATTTTTCATAAAAACTCGTCGTATGTATCAAAGCTTAACTTTAGCTGATAGTATTTAATAATTATTTAAGAAATTAAAGAAAGTTAAATCGTTTATTAACTGGATTAGAACAATGGGGTTGATATCCATCTAGCATTACGAAATTGTTACAATCAAGTCTAACTAATTTAAGCTATTACTTAAAAACGCTCTAACCTACTAAAAAAATAAGATTATTTTGTAAATCATCCCCATTGTTGTAGGTCAGTTAGTAATAATTACACGCAGCATTGTTTTTCCTCTAAGAATTGCTAGAGTTTGGATAAATTTGAGTCCTGATTTGTAAGAAAAAGCAAAACTTAATACCACCACAAGAGGTTTAAAGTAGATATGAAAAAAACAATAATTACAATCTTAATTGTTTTTATAACCTTTTCCGCTTTTTCTTATTCAAAAGAGAAGCTTGAACATGCAGAAACATATTCATCTGGGGATGAGAAATACGATGATATTAAATATGTTGTAAAAAAACTTCATATTCAAATGGACAAACATTTTGAAAAAAAAGTCGAGCAATTACAAAGTGATGATCTTTTAAAAGGGCATGGTTTTTTTACCACCGATAGGGTAATTGAATATGCAAATTATGGCGCAAAAAAAATGTCATTGGAATATACTCTTAGACTTTATAATGAATCATTTGAAAGTTTTGTTAGTAAAATTTCTCCACATGATTGGGGACTTTATCTGCATAAGTTAATTGGTCGCGGAATAAGCGATATTGTTACTAATGAAGAAGGTTTTGTTACTCAACAAGTAGAACGCATGGTTTTAAAAAGTTTTCCATTTAATTTGGATATGACCAAAACGGAAGTAATAGAGTACAAAAATGACAAAATAACTGTTTACTGGAGAGTTTTTGAGTCAAAAAACAAATCCACACTTTCTGATATTGGTAGCGTGAGTTTTATAAGGAAAGGAGATAGTCAAACCTTGGTGAAATTTAGATCAGCTCATTTACTAGGCAGTAACCCCTTTATAGAAGTTGCTGTGCCTAATTTACCAACCATCCAAAAACAAATCAAAGATACTTTTCTTGATCACCTAGAGAGTTACAAGAAAAGAATTGAGTCAGCAAATAATAAATATCCTCGGAATCAGGAGGGGTTGACACCCATCTAGCATTGCGAAATTGTTACCATCAAGTCAAACTAATTTAAACTGTTACTCAAAAAAGATCTAACCTACTAAAAAAATAAGATTATTTTGTAAATCATCCCCATTGTGGCGAGCCAGTTAGTAGACGTAGCACATTAGTTGCTTTATAAATACTGCATGCAAAATTCCGATTCCAAAACAACCAATAGTATTCAACTACCAGGTAAGCCTGGAGCATTTGTTCTCTATTTTGTTAAAAAATTTAGATGGATGCTGCTTCTAATGATATTGTTTGAAACTGGTCAGGCAACCTCACAAATTTTACTTCCCTATGGAGTAAAAAAAATCATGGATGCTGTAGCCAGTTTGACTCCAGGACTCAGCGAAGCTCAGATTTGGTCCAATCTTAAACCATCTATAATTTCATTTGTTATTTTCAGTCTTGGTATTTTATTTTTTAGCCGTGCGAGCGGTTCTTGCATCCCATTTGTCGGCCCAAAACTAAGAACTAAAGTGCGCTTTTCCCTCTACCAGTATTTACAACAGCATTCTCACCGCTTTTTTAGTACTAACTTTGCAGGCTCTCTAAGTAATCGGATTTCTGAAGTTTCCTTTGGCGTAAATCATTGCATTTGGTCAGTCCTCTTTGATTTTTGGCCAGTTTTTATAACCTTTAGTGTATCTATTTTCCTGCTCACCCAAATTAATTACCAGATCGCCATATATTTATCTTCTTGGATTATTATCTACGTAGGTACATCATTATGGCTGGCCACGAAATGCCGTAAATATGCCAAAATTTTTGCTGCGGCCAGAAGCACCGTGAGTGGAAAAATTGTAGATGCTGTCAGTAACATTCTCAATACCAAAATGTTTTGTCGCCAAGGTTTTGAACAAGATCACCTCATGGATCATTTAAATCATGAAATTAAAACCGCCAAAAGAACCATCTGGTTTAACGAACGAATGAGATGGTTTCAATTTATTGCCGCTTTACTTCTGCAAGTCGGCATGATGGGACTTGCGGTTAAAATGTGGGTCAATGGCTCGATCACCGTAGGTAGTTTTGCGATGGTGACTAGTCTATCGCTAGTAATTATTAACGACGCTCGTGGTTTGAGTAGGCGATTTTTAGAATTTTTTGAACACGTTGGAAGCATGTCCGACGGAGTGAGCATTATCATCCGCCCTCATGAAATTATCGATGCCCCAAACGCCTCTGAATTAAAAATTAAAAATGGTGAGATAAATTTTAAAAATGTTTCTTTTTCCTATGGGCCAGGGATTGAAATTTTCAAAAATTTCAATTTAACCATTCGTCCTGGTGAACGCGTAGGATTGGTGGGATTTTCGGGTTCGGGAAAAACTACTTTTGTAAACCTCTTGATGCGTCTGTATGACATTAATGCGGGCAAAATTTTAATAGATGGACAAGACATTGCCGAAGTCACTCAAGACTCTCTTCGAAACCATATCGGTATGATCCCCCAAGACCCTCTTTTATTTCACCGAACTCTAAGAGAAAATATTGCTTATGGCAAACTGGGTGCGCACCTCGAAGAAGTTATCGAAGCAGCTAAAAAAGCGCATGCGCACGAATTCATCATGAAACTACCCGAAGCATATGATTCACTCGTTGGAGAACGTGGCATTCGCCTTTCCGGCGGTCAAAGGCAGCGCATTGCCATCGCTAGAACACTCCTTAAGGATGCACCTATTTTCATTTTAGATGAAGCCACTTCCAGTCTTGATTCATTAACGGAAAAAGCAATTCAAAATGGACTTAGTCATTCCATGGTTACCAAAACCGTAATAGTGATTGCACACCGTCTCTCTACACTCTGTAATTTAGATCGCATTTTAGTCTTTCATGACGGTAAAATCATTGAGGATGGCGCACACAATGATCTACTTGCCATAGATGGCCACTATGCTAGATTATGGAAAATGCAAGCCGATGGTTTTCTTCCAACGGAAGATACATTTGACACATTTTTAAAAACAAATCTTATTGAAAACATTCAAGCTTACTGACTTTTTACAAATTTATTAATTGCTATTGATTCTATGCGCTATTTTTGTTATAGTCCCCTGCTGTGGGTATAACATATTGTATTTATTAAATAAATTAATAAAGGATATGAACGCATGATTAAACTTACAACAATCTTCGTCATGGTTTATTCGCTTAGCGCGCTATCTCAATCAGAACTTCCCAACAAATATGAAAAACTCCAAGAGGCCTGCGAAAACGCCGTTGAGTTGTTCACTATCTGGGAAACCATCCAGGAATTTGAAATCACTAAATATGGAAAAATGACCGATGATTTGAACCTTCCGCAATTATCTCAGCTTGTGCGCAATAGAATAACTACTATTAGCAAACATAAGGAAAGTCTTAAGCTATGTTATCTACATCAAAATTCATTGCCTAGTGATGGACTGATTCGCAAAATACTGAAAAATCTTTACAGCAGTGCCACTGTCATGCGTTCCCAACTACTAGAGCATTATGGCGATCCATATGAAGTCAACGACCGAGTTCAGATTATCAAAAATACCTATTTTGAATTTATAGGCATTCCAATTCCTCCGGAAGAGCCATATTGTTATCTTTAAGAAACGCTCTTAACTGGATCCGTATAATGGGGTTGTACTATACAGTATTGCAGAATTATTATAATTTAATCAAACCAATTTAAACTGTTGCGTTAAAAGAAAATTAACCTATTAAAAAATAAAAGTTATTTTTGATTTCATCCCCATTGTTATGAACCCCAGTTAGGAAAATTTTAGATTAACTGATGAATTAATTCTAAGCACGTTTCAGTTCCTTCATTCACCTTCCAACTTTTCTCTTGAGTAATGCCTTGAAATCGATCCATGATTCTCTGAAGTTTGGAACTTTCCAAATTTATGTCCATAGACACATTGCCTGCGTTGTCATTTCTAAGATCATAATCAATGGCCGCTAAATAGCGATATTTCAAAGTTCGAAGATCCAAAGCAAGAGACTTTAATTGTTCAATTGTTTGATTGATGTCTTTAACTTTTTTAGAAGTTGTCGGTCTTTCATAAAAAAACGGTTCACGGGATTTAAGGGCCTTAATATTTTTTCGATATTCAATTATTTTCATCTCAATCAATTTCTGCTTATTATCGATTTCAATTAAATACTTTTTCACATTATCAAATTTTCTATCCCCCATGAATAATTGGCTTTGTTGAGCCAGATAATGAGTCAATTCCTGTTTAGCTTCTTGGTTGTTTTTTAAATAGTTTAAAACTAATTGGGTATAAATTGAGTCATTCTGCTCAGATGCTTCTTTAATCATTTTTAATTTATTACTTGAATAATGTTTAACAAATATTTTCTCTAACTGTTTTAAACCAACCTGACCCTTTGGGATATCCACGCCTGTAAGCTTCTCAAGAAAAGTTTGTTTAATCACCACAAACTCTTGATCATTTTCTAGCTCATCAGACAGGATGGAAAGAACTCTGTGCTCTACAGTAAAATCCAAAATTTCCTTTTCTAACTTTTCCAGCACTTTAATTCTACTCATATCGTTACCGAGAACTGATGCCATCTCATTTCGACTTTTAGTCATGGAAAAATAAAAATAAATCGGAAGAATAAAGGGAGTTGGTGGAACAACAGCAACTGCTACGGCAAGTTCAAGAAGACCTAGCTTAGCTAAAATTAAAGGCAAAACGAAGTCACCAATCAGTTCACTGGTAATGCTAATGATTCCAATCGTCTTGTTCTTGATGAGAAGATTTTTGAATTCTGAAAATGGAATTATCTGCTTTAATTTTTCTATCGCAATTTTTTTGGCCTTTTGCAGGCCTTTAAGTTGATCGTTATCCTTCATCAATTGATTTAACTCTTGCAGTTTTTCTGTGCTTATATTATCGACTAACGTATAGAATTCATGTTCTGTCAGGTTTTCTAAGACCGTCGTATCAGTCGAAGCAAAAGCATGACTAAAAATCAAATTTGTACAAACAAGAAATCCCAACAAGACAAAAACAATGACATTTTTCATCTATTTTAACCTACTGTTCTCAACACTATTACTCACTGCATCAAAAGATATCATCAAATGCTCATAGAAAATATATCCATGTAAAAAAGTAAAAAAGAAACGACTGAATATACGTTTATAATTAACCCAATTTAACTGATCTACAATCGTAAGAATAAAATTCAAAATAATTTTTATTTTTTAATAAATTAGAATCTTTTTCAGGCAAGTGCTTAAATTTATAAGAATTAATGATCATGATTCAGCGAGGTTAGGTAGTTTTCAACCCCATTTTTTAAGTCCAATTAAAAAACTATCTAATCTGATGCAAAACTTTACTAAGTAAATCCCGCATCGATTGCTCTTTGTTCATATCCATCCACTGGGTTGCACCTATGTAAAATGATAATTCATCTGAGGGTATTTTATCAGTGTATTTAAGAGTTAAAAATTTTTTATCCAGAGAAACAATTTTTTGTAATTCATCTAAAACTTTTTTACTTCGATTAGCTGAATCTGAAAAGATAAACAGATAAACATCAGCTTGATTTAAGTTCTCACACACAATATTTTCCAACTCAAACATATTTTTAATTTGATTGGCATGGAATATATCCGATTTGTCATGGCATATATAAATGCTTTTCAAAAAACTCTCCTCGTTATTCTTCTAACCATGCTGATAAACTTATCCACAAAGATATGACAAAGATCTGATAAAAACATTCCCGAAAAAAACCACACAAAATATTTATATATCGACTGACTATAATCAAAATTTTTGATGAACTCATACAAAAATTTTCCATAATGGCTTAAAGAAATTGAAAGATATCCCATCTTGTAAAAAATAAATACAAGGATCCCAAACAGAATAATTCCATATACTAATCTGGTGAGGGTGCCAAAAACTAAATGATGTGAAAGACCTCGGTGTTTAAACAAAATAGAATACGGGTAAAGTATAAACTGCAAAAAACCAGTTCTTTTTTTGGGAACAATATCGGTATCTGGAGAAAAAAACAACGTGGAAAAAAGCCAGCCGGCTAAAAAGAAAAAAGCCAGGGCCCAATTCAGAGTAAAGCCAATCAGTGCTCCTACTAATATCATGCCAATCAAAAGATTTAAACGATCATGATTTTTTCCACTACTCACAAGACCTCTGCTTTAAAAGCCAATCCAGAAACTGAATATAAATTTGTCCCGCTTTTTTTCCATAACCTCCCCCCATCACAAACAGCATGGGAATATGATTGCTTTGAAGAAAGCGATAAATCATCTGATCTCTAGCAAGCATTTGTGTTTTTGTCAGCTTAAGCCCACTCGTTCCTGGTAATTCATCCTCTTCGTATGGATCCGCACCATCCACAACGATGGCCAGTTCTGGTTTTGGCAGGCCTTCTTTTTCTAATTTATTTAATCCGGCACTAAGTTTGGCCAAATAATTTCTTTCTTCATTTAAACCGACCGGAATATCAATATTAGACGGAATCATTTCCGGATCACCAGGGTTTTTACCACACAAAGGCCAGGCATATTGCATATGTATACTCAACGTGAAAAAGTTAGAATCTTGATAACAGATTTCACTGGTACCATCTCCCTTATGAGCATCAACATCAATTACCCAGACTTTTTTGATCAAATGTTCGCGCATAAGCTTTTTTGCCCCAATAACTATATCGTTGATCAAGCAAAAACCCCTTCCTGAAAAACTCATCGCATGGTGCATACCACCACCTAAAAAATAGCAAAACCCGTGTTGGATTGCCAATTTCATTCCCTGATAAGTGTAGTAGGCTTCCCGTAAAATGAGATCCCTCAAGGGTCGAAAATCTAAGCGAGGTTCTTTATCACCATGCAGATCTAACTCATAACAATTTCTCATTATTCTATCTATATTATCCCCGAGTAACTCTTCCACATAAATGTTGGTATGGGCCAATAATACATCATCCTTAGTAAGCCTCAAATTTTGAAAGTCGTTTGGGTAATAAATATTATCCGAGTAATTAGATGTTAAATGATCAAGTATTATGTCCATACGTTCACCCAGTGGAATATCAATTCCAAATTGCGCCAGATTCACATTAAAATCTTTTTTCAGGATCATTTTACCGACCAAGGTTATCTCATTGCTATTATATAATGGAGATAATGAAAACCCAATTACTTTATATTATAGTCCTTTTGGGATTATGCTGTACATTTACCCATGCCGCCTTTCAAGATCGCAGTGAAATCAAAAAATATTCTTTGTACCGGGATCGCATCTACACCAATAGGCTGCTAACCAAAGATGTTTATAAAAATTTTTTTGAATTTGACCTATTTTATTCTAAAGGCATTAAAACGCTTATTAGTGAAGTCAAAGAAGCGATGGATAGTTCCACTAACCCACTTATAAAGCAACTTAATGTCATGGAAGTTTTAAGCAAGAACATCAATACGGAAAAGTTGGTGGATATCAATCTTACCTTCGGCACGCCCCTACCCTATATAAAATTTAAAGAACACCACTTACTTCCCGGTCTTTTTGTCGATATCAATGCGGGAACCCTTTTTTCCATCGACAATCGAATTGATCCGACTGATCCAAGGGCCAATATTTATTTAAAAAAAGATATCAAGTATGGACTAAATTCTAAATACAAAACCAATCAAGACAAAACTGCCTTTGATTTTTCCCTCTACAAACTGCTTCGTTCCGATTTTTATGCCTCCAAAACTTCTTCGCAAATAGTTTCCGAAGACAATTTCATCAATCTTGATTCACTAACCCAAGATCAAAAGATTATTGCTTCTGACTTTAAATATTTAAAAACGTCTGGCAACAGTTCCTACCTTTACGAAATACGAGAATTAAAACTTTATACTTTATCTGATAGTAAAGAGTCATATTACGGCACCAAACCATTTCTCCGCTTTGAATTTGATAGATTATTTCAAGAAACCTATGGACTTAGTTTTTTTATCGGTGAACATTTCAGACATCGCTATAAATTCGCAGACGGACTTTATCTTGGCATTCGTATGCGTTCTTTAGAAAAGCCACCGATTGCTTTCATTTTTAAAATTGATACAGATTTTATGGCTTTTATACCGGAATTAAAAACCAAGTGGCTGATTGCCAACTATAAATTAATCATCCCCCATAGTAATCCGCAAGATGAAATTTGGGCATCGACGATTCATTCAATCTCTATCAACATCCCATTTCCTTAAGTAGGTTTCGGCTGATGTCATAGATCCTTTGTATTTCTTCTAAATTTTTTAAATTATTATGCTTTAAATATCCAGCTATTAATATTTCACTCTTAGCATATATTTCTTTCAAGGTAGCTTGTTTATCTTCTTCAGGTAAATTTCTAGTCGTTAAAATTTTATACATGGCCTGCACCCTATAATAATCCATTGAATGATATTTATGGGAGAGTTGATCTTCATGACCACCATATTTTATTATTAGCGGGTCAGTAATAAAACCAACTTCAAAAAGTGAAGTGATTTTTAACCACAAAAAATAATCCTCACACACAATAAAATCTTCATCAAAATTACCCATGGAAAGAAGCATTCTTCTCTCAATTACCGCAGCAGAGGGACTAATTCGACAAAGCGGTAGACATAGTTTATAAATCATTCCTCCGTATTTTTGATGGATTTTCTTCGGGTTTACTCTCACTCCATTTCTTATCCAAATTTCTTCCCCGTGGACAATCTTGATATCAGGCCTCTCATCAATAAATTTTCGCTGCTTAAATAACTTGTCTGGAAGCCATTCATCATCTGAATCTAGGAAGGCCAGCCACTTACCTTCCGAGATTTGAATTCCGACATTGCGAGCGGCACTCACACCTTGATTTTCAATTTTTTGATAAAATATCTTTTCTCGCAAAGGATGATGCTTACGATACTCTTTAACTAAATGTTCAGTCGAATCAGTAGAACCATCATCTATAATCCATAAATCAAAATCCGAAAAAGTTTGATTCATCACTGAATTGATGGCCCGGAAAAGGACTTTTTCCCGGTTATAAGTCGGAACAATCACTGAAAAAAAATTAGTCTCATTCATCATCGATTATACTTATTGCCTCCAAGATCGCCTCTTTTGGTATCTTGTTTTGCAGTGCTTGTAAGACCTCATCTAATTGTTTTTCACTTCTCATTCCCACAATAACCTGATCAACTTCGTCATACATAAGGTTATGCCCAACAGCGAGTTCTGCTCCAGTTATATGGTATTTATTCAAAATCCATTTTAATTCTTTATATTTTTTAAACTTAAAATCTAGATTGGATTTTTTCCACCAGGGAGCAGAGCTTCGCAGGTCGCTGGCGTCATACTTTCTTTCAAGATGAGCATGTCCCGTTAAAATTCCCTTATCCAGAGTTCCCCAAGACATAAAACTTCGCTGAGTCTTTTTTATTTCTTTAAACATTTCACGCACTACATGTCGATTAAATAAATTGAGCTCTGATTGAATCACTTCCACATTATCAATCTCGCAGGCCTTATTGATTTCGTCTAAATTGGTATTACAAAGACCAATATGTTTAATCTTCCCCTGAAGTTTGGCCTTAGATAAAACTTCCATAGTAACCCGTACATCGACATTTTTATCAGGCCAGTGAATCATGTAAAGATCCACGTAAGAACTAGCTAAATCTTTAAGAGTAGTCTCAAGCATTTTAGTGACAATTTTGGGATCATTACTCATATTAACTCGTAAGTTATCATGCCAACACACTCCACATTTTGAGACTATAAAAACTTTCTCTCTAATTTTTTTAAATGCAGCTCCAATTCTTTGCTCACTGGTTCTAAAACCATAGATTGGAGCAGTATCATAGATTTTTATGCCACGCTCAAAGGCATATTGTAAAAGAGCAAGAGACTGGTCCTTTGATATATCTCCAAAACCATACCCACGACCTTCGCCGCTGATGGAAGCACCTCCAAAAGTAAGTGCCAGCGGAGAAATCTGCTTAAGCAATGTACCCATTTTTATCTACCTTTGACAAAGATTGTCTTTTAGCTATAAAAAGCATTTATGAAGCTTATCATAATGGCCCATAAATTAGAGGCCTATCATTTTTTTTTAAACTACTCTTTTAAAAAAAGTAGTCAGGTCAGCAATCTCTACGAAAACGAGAAATTTTTGCTTTTTATCTGCCAAATGGGATCAAATTTAGCCTATCAAAATTTAAAAAAACTTTTATCCAACCGTGGTCCCTTTGAACTTATCATCAACCTTGGTATCGCCGGGGCCATCAACGAATCCTTAAAACTGCACTCAATATGCCCTCTTAAATCGCTAATTGACGCATCAAATATTTTATATAACATTGATACACCTAGCGGAAGTTTTAGTTGTTTTACTTCAGAAAAAAAAATCCTTACATCCGTTGACGCATTCGCATTAAAAGATATTGATCTGGTTGACATGGAATCCTATGGGCTTTATCAAGCATCAAGGGAAGATAATACCCCTTTTTATTCTTACAAAATCATCTCCGATTTTCCCAATAAATCCACTAATGAAACGTTGATTAAAAACAATTTCGATACTTTTTCCAAACTTCTTTTTGATTATTTCAAACAACAAATTCTACCGCTTTTTTAATGCCTAAGAAGTTTCATTTGGTATACAATACTTTAAATTTATTTAACCTAAGGAAAGGAAATTTTTCATGAATCAATCTGTTTTTAATCGCTGGGCCAGTGAAACCCCTAAAATCCGGGCAAACATTATAAAAATGATCCATCAATGCGCAAGCGGACACCCCGGTGGAAGCCTCTCTAGTGTTGAAATCATTTATGCTCTATTTGCAAAAGATGGCGTCATGAAACACTCTCCGAGCAAGGTTAATACCTTTGACAGGGATCGTTTTATACTATCCAAAGGCCATGGTGTACCTGCTCTTTACGCAATTTTACATGCCGTCGGATACGATATTACCGAAAGTGAATTAATGACGCTTAGACATCTAGGGTCTCGACTGCAGGGGCATCCTGACAGAGTCAGATTACCTTATATTGAGGCTTCCACAGGTTCCTTGGGCCAAGGTGCCTCCATAGCTCAAGGAATTGCCATGAGCTATAAGCTAGATAAAAACCCCCACCGAGTTTATGCTCTGATTGGAGATGGAGAAATGCAAGAAGGACAAATTTGGGAAGTCGCCTCCTCAGCCGTTCACCACAAATTGGGAAATTTCACTTTAATTTTGGATTACAATAAGGCCCAAATAGATGGAACCGTCAAAGAAGTTTTAAATATGGACCCACCAGAAAAAAGATGGGAAGCTTTTGGATGGAATACGTTGGTAATCAACGGACACAAATACGAGGAAATTGTCCAAGCTCTAACGACAACTCACCCAGAAAAACCTACCATGATTATTGCCCACACTATTAAAGGCAAGGGTGTTTCTTTTATGGAAAGCAATATCGTAGGCTGGCACGGTTCAGCTCCAAATGATGAGCAATGTAAACAAGCACTACAAGAGATTCAACAAAACCAAGCTATTGGGTTATAGGAGTTACTTTTATGGGAAAAACAGCAAGCAGAAAAGCTTTTGGTGAGGCCCTAAGCGAACTGGGGGACAAATATAAAAATGTTGTTTGTTTGGATGCCGATTTATCCAAGTCCACCATGAGTATCTTATTTAAAAATAAATTTCCGGATCGTTTTTTTGAAATGGGTATTCAAGAGGCAAATATGATTGGGGCCGCAACCGGCATGAGCTTTTCAGGAAAAATTCCTTTTATTTGTAGCTTTGCCGCATTTTTAACGGGAAGATTTGATCAAATAAGAATTTCTATAGCCTATGCCAATGCCAACGTGAAACTGATAGGAACCCATTGTGGGGTAGGAATTGGTGAAGATGGCTACTCTCAAATGGGACTGGAAGATTTATCTATCATGAGGACCCTTCCTAATATGGTGGTCTTACAACCTGCAGATGCTAAAGAAACTAAGGAAATGGTGGAATGGTCTATCAATCATGTAGGTCCGGTTTACTTAAGACTTACTCGCCAAGGGCTTAAAGATATGAATATGGACAAATTCGAACGTCCGGGCATATTTCCTGAAGTAAAAAAAGGTCAGAAGGTCGCTTTTATGGCCTGTGGTGGAGTACTGGAATACGCCCTCGAAGCCGCCCATAACATTGCTAAAGAAGGAAAAATCGATCCAGCAGTATTCAACGCCAATTGCCTCAATCCCATCGATAATGCTTTTATGAGTATGCTGGCAAATAATTTTGATGAATTTATTGTTTTTGAAGACCATACTATCAATGGGGGCACCGGTGGAATGATTGCGGAATGGATGTCAGAAAATGCCAATCGCCCCAAAAGAGTTCGTCGCTATGGAATAAGAAATATTTTTGGCGAATCAGGAACTCCTGAAGATTTATATAAATTTCATGGTTTTACAGCGCCCGATATTGAAAAATTTGCGAAAAAATATTTGCTCTAATATATTTACTTGCACTTATATCAATAACGTTATATAAGTTTTAACCGTTAGTAGTTGAAATTAATAAATAAAGGATAAGTTATGGCAAGAGTATGTGACTTGACAAGAAAGCGTAGATTGGTTGGAAACACGGTTTCACATTCAAACAATAGAAAGAAAATGGCCCAAAGACCAAATTTACAAAGCAAAAAAGTTTATGACCCAGAAACTGGAGAAACAATCCGATTAAGACTTTCTACACGGGCCATAAGAACACTAGATAAATTAGGCTCGTTGACTTCATTTTTGCGAAAAAATAGAAAAGACTTTGAAGTTTAATAAAATTTAAAATTCTATAAAAAAAAAGGCTGAAATATTTCAGCCTTTTTTTATCTAACTTTTAGTCATTAATTATTCGGGAATATTATAAATAACTTCTACTTCTTCTGCCTTAAAACCCCACAATGATATAGAATTATCTGCCACAAATTTAAGTTTTAGGGTATCGCCCATAACTTCTTCTGACACCACTGCACCATATTTAGGACCAGATAGTTTTGATACCACCACTCCATCCTTACCGGAAACATTCAAATAATCATATTGAGCTTCGGATTCAAATTTAACAAACCTTATACGGATCATTTTAGCGTTTGGAATTGTTATGGATCTTTCCATTACCACGCTATCTTGATAAGGGTGAGTTGATTCAAATGCTTCATCCAAAGATACTTTTATCCAATCATTTTCCCCTGGTGTCCAAGGGCGTGGAGGACGTGTATCGGTGATTAAATTATAAACATCCAATCTGCCATTACTGACAATTTTATTTTTATAACTGGTTACATAATTTGAAGTCAGAAGAACTCGCTCCCTCATCTCGCTATGAGAAAGTCTACCGGTATGGCTAACCATTAACCCTAAAGCTCCTGCTACATGAGGAGTTGCCATTGATGTTCCTGAATAGGTTGCATAAGAAGCATTCTTAACAGTTGAATAAATATTGCTTCCTGGTGCTGCAACATCCACGGAAGTTTTTCCATAGCATGAAAAACTGGATAAACTATCAGCATTAGTATGTGAAGCAACAGCAATCACATTATCTATTTCGTAACTGGAAGGATATTGATTGGTATCATCATTATCAGTACTAGAATTACCTGCGGCGGCTACAAAAATAATTCCGGCATCACTGGCCACTTTAATGACATCAAATAATGCTTGAGAAAATGGGCCTCCTCCCCAGGAATTACTCATGACATCTACATCTAATTTAGTAGCGTAATTGATAGCTTCCACCGCATCAAGAGTTGAGCCTGAACCACTATCAGTCAAAAATTTAAGTCCGACTAATTCGACTTGATCCATGACACCGGCTACCCCTTGGTTGTTATTATGAACCGCGCCGATTGTTCCTGAACAATGAGTTCCATGTCCGTGACCATCCATGGGATCGCCATCCTTATTAGCAAAATCGTAACCATGAATATCATCAATAAAACCGTTATGATCGTCATCCACTCCAGGCTTACCATTTTTTTCAGCAGTATTAACCCAAATATTATTTTTCAAGTCTGGGTGATTATAATCAATTCCTGTATCAATTATGGCAACCTTAATATTTCTGCTTCCTGTAGTCAGATCCCAAGCTTTTAAAGCATTAATATCGGCACCGGCCACTCCTACTGAGCCCGTGGGATCATTTTTTCCAGTATTATGAAGCCCCCAAAGAATATTAAATTGAGGATCGGTTGGGCTATACCCTAAATCCATTTCTTGACCAAAAATAACCTCATTAATAAGCCCTTGATCAACTGGTTCATCTATTTTCAAGGCGTAATTGGGTTCAGCATATTCGACCGCAGATTCTTTGGAAATTAAATTGGCCATTTGTTTCATATCTGATTTTTGATCAAACTTGATTAAATATAAATCTCCACTTAATAGCTGAATCTTTCTCTCAAGTTTTCCGTCAAAACCTTTTATTAAATTATTTAAATTTTTAACTGAATCATGTTTAAACTTAACAATCAACTCCCCCTTAATATACTCTTGTGCCCTGGCGGTATTAAAAACTGCAATAACAAGCACCAAAAAAAGCAAAAATTGTCGATAAAGCCAAAGTTTTGTCATAGAAGATCTCCTCTTTTTTCCCAGTAAATTATATGCGGGATATTCCTTATGTATTTGATAATAAATTCAAAGGGCGTAATTTTATAGGTGGTAATCTTTTCCAGGCAGCCCTTAAATAAAAGTCATGCCATAATAAACCTATGACAATATATGGAAGTTCAAAACATCCAGTTTTGATAAAAAAAATTAATGTTAATATTTGGTCACTTCGAGATGAGATAGAGTTCACGCTGCAAAAGCGATTGGATTATTGCAAGGCCAATGGAATTGCTTTTACTCTAGAAGATATCAAAAGAGAATATTCCCTAGATGATCAACCAACTGGCCCAATCCCCGATGATAAAATACATGAACTCGTGACAGAAAATCAGCCTTTAAAAGTGGTGCCACCGCTGGAAAAACCTGAGGAAGCTACTCCTGAGGTTGAAGGAACTGAAGACGAAATGTTAAAGGCTATGCAGGAATCAACCGAACCTCTCGCGCAAGAAAATATAGCCAAAGTTATGATGACTGCAATTAATGAGTTTAGTGGTGGAGGTGCGTTTGTCAGACAAAGACATCCAGTTCTTCCCCAAAGCATGCTCGTTAAAGGGCGTACGGTTCTGGCTGAAATATACATGGATAAAATGCTGCTTTTTACCAATAAAAAGTTCATTGATGGACAATCCATCGTTATCGAATTTGATATTACTAAAAAATTCCTACTCAACGCTACTGTAGGCTTTTGCAAAGAGCATAATCTTAAAAATAGAATCATTAGCGAAACTCCTTTCATTTACCGGATGGGAGTAAAATTCACCTTTTTAAAAAAAGGGGAAAGGACGCTGCTTCGTCAATTTTTAAGTGCAATCCAACCTGATATCAATCGACCAGAGTTAGAATCCATTCAATTAGAGCAAAAAGAAGAAAGCTTGGATGAAGTTCTAGACGGCCTGGATCTGTAAGTTTATTTATTTTTCGAGATTATCGGCGGCAATTGCAAATCTTTTAGCACCAGCTTCTTTCGCCAAATCCATAATCTCAATAGTTCTACCAAGAGTGGCTTGATAATCCCCTTCAAATATGACCAATTCACTGTTTTCAGTTTCCAGATTTTTACTAATCTCTTCTTTGATCAGTTCAAAATTAATTTTTTTTCCCTGAACAAAAATCTGCCCGTTTTTATCTAGCGATATAATAACTGCCTTATTTTCTTTAGCAGAGGTATTGGAAGTAGTTTTAGGTATATCAATATCCAAACCGCTTTCTAGGGTAATGGAGGAAGTCATCATAAAAATAATTAACAAAACTAGCATGATATCAATCAGTGGGGTCATATTAATTATGACCGGATTATCGTCATCATGATCGTTTATTTTGATTCCCACGTTAAAAACCTTTTAGCTCATCGATTAAATCTTCCAACCCAATTTTATATGCAGTCATTAAATTTTTAAGCTTCATATGAAAATAATTAAATATAATCAAGGCCATAATGGCCACAATAATCCCAAAGGCTGTGGTAATCAAGGCTTCAGCAAGTCCTGGAGCAATGACCGAAAATCCACTTTTACCTGAGTTAGCAATGGATTCAAACGATCGAATGATACCAGTTACGGTTCCTAGCAATCCTAAGAAAGGTGCTACCGCTGCAATGGTCGCTAAAAGCCAATTAGCACGGTTTAACTCCATCTTCATGGCTTCCAGTTTCCTAGATATTCTAGATTCTTTTTTTTCCTTGTTAGCATCATGATTTTCGTCACTGAATATTTCCAAATAAGGTGCTTTAATCCATAAATCCATATTGTGACATAGTCCTTTAGCCTCATGAATTTTATTATCTAAAATAAGATTTTTGCCTTGGTTTATAATGAGCGTAGTTTGATTTTTCAAGGCCATTAATTTTTTTAATTTATCAATAAAAATCGCCCACACTAAAATCGAACAAAGCAGCAAAGGATACATAGCAAATCCACCGGCATTAAATAGTTTCAAAATATCCATTATTTCTCCTGTCCAACTATACTTCGACATCAAATCACGTTATTATAATATTAATTATGTAAACAAAGGTCTACTTCGTCAAACTTTGACACAGTCCCTGACTAATGTAACAAGTGAAAGTTTATATGCAAATCAACATGAAAACCAATAAAACTTTAATCTCTACTTGGTTACTTGGTGGATTTACCATTATTTTAATTCTATCCTCCGTAATAAGCTTTTTATTTCAATCCAACTTAGACCTTCCTGAGACTTTAAACCATCATATTCTGTTCACACATAGCGAACTTGAAAACGTAGAAAAAATTTCAGTAAAAAACCAGCTGGGAAAATTTGTATTACAAAAATCGACGGAAACATCAGCTAAGTGGCACTTAATTGAACCAAGAAGCTTCCCTGCCAATCCCCAAACCATAAAAAATATCTACGATGCTCTGGAAAAAATATCAATCATGCGAATCCTTAAAAAAGATCCCATCAACATTTCTCACTACTCACTTAACAAACCATTCATGGAAATAGAATTTTATGATAAAAATAACAGCCTGACTTATCTTCAATTTGGAATCATTAACCCTATTGATAATTCCACCTACATAGCTCATTCAGCCTATAACGAAATCTTTCAAATTAAAACTCTCCCCTATGGTATTGAAAGCCTGATTCTAAGTGACTTTCTGGATGCTAGAATTTTCCACACCACCAAGGATGAAATTAATGCTTTGACCATTTATAGAGGGCTACGCAAGTACAATTCACCGATATTAACTATTGAAAGAAAAAACGATCAGACTTGGCTTGTAAATAATCGACCTAATTTACAAAATGACATCAATAATTATCTAGAAACGTTTCTCGGATTGCGGGTTCAGATGATTCTCGATAAGGTCACTCCCGAAACTCAAAAATCTATTGAACAATATTTCAATAACCCACTCTACACTATTGAGATAAAAACCAGTGAAAATAATATAATCACTTACAGTGTTAGCAACATAATCGACACCCTACCCGATGTGAAAATTGAAAAGAAAAGCAGCTTTCTTGTAAAAGTCTCAAACGTAGAATCGCCTCTAATTGTTCAAAAAGAAAACTTAGATGCCTTCTCTTTCAAAGAGAAAACAACCAAATAATTAAGAACCCAAACAGAATTTAATAGTTTATTTAACTTCTTTATGCAGAGTATGTTTTCTTTCGAATTTACAATACTTTTTCAATTCCATACGATCTGGAGTAGTCTTTTTATTTTTTGTTGTATGATATCGACTTACGCCAGGAAGTCCTGATTTTCTACAAGTTTGACATTCCAAATGAATAATAACCCTAGCACCTTTACCTTTAGCGGCCACAGAACCCTCCGTGCAAAAATTTATAACCCTTTAATTTTAAAACCATGAAAACTTACATTGATTTTTACCAGTAGGCAAGAATTTTTGAAAAATATTAGTCAATCTGTAGAAATTACTTGATTTTCTGTCACAAAAAGGTCAAATATACTCCCATTGTTTTAAAATAAATTTTTATAAAAAATTATTTATCTTTGTATTAGAGCAAAGAAATATCAAGAGGTTGTTCATGAAAGAAAATATTCATCCAGAGTACTTTGATGTAACTGTTGAGTGTGCATGTGGAAATACCATTAAAACGAAAAGCACAAAGAAGATATCTAAAACGGATATTTGCTCAGCTTGCCATCCATTCTATACAGGTAAACAAAAAGTTTTAGATACCGAAGGTCGTATCGAAAAATTTAGAAGAAAATTTGGTACTGATTACACTAATACTAAAAAAAATAAATAGTTTTAGCGTCTATTCCACTGAATCGGATCTTGTTGCCACTTAGAGACAATAGTTTTGTCGAGTTCATCTATATCTCGATTTTCCAAACAAACATCCAAAATTGATTCTAGATCGGTTAAGGCATAAAAAGGTATTTTTAGTTCTGAGATAATTTTTTTTGCCGATTCCATTTGATAATCCACAATCGCCAGACATCCAACCGGGCATAACCCGGCTTCCTTGGCCCCATTATAGGCCGTTTTTAAGCTGCCTGCTTGGTTGACCAAATCTTCGACCAAAACAATTTTATCCCCGGGTTTATAATCACCTTCAATCTGATTTTGTTTTCCATGCTCTTTGGCCTTGGACCGAATATAGATCATGGGCAATTTAAGCCGGTCAGCAATCAAAGCAGCATGAGGAATGCCCGCCGTAGCTAGACCGGCATAAGAATCGCAGATTAAATTTTTTTCTCTAATTACATCAACGAAATGCTCGATGATTTTATTTCTAATCTTCACATGAGACAAGACCTTGCGATTATCACAGTAAATGGGCCCTTGCAGACCAGAGGTATATGTAAACGGATTTTTAGGTGCAACCACTACCGCTTTAATAGAAATTAATAATTGGGCCACTTCACGACTTTCTTTATCCATACCCTTTCCCCTAGTAATTTTTTCAATAATATTGCATATTTGGAGAGATCATACTATGAATTTTTGGTAACCATGTAAGGAGTTCATTATTTTACCCAAGCTAGCTCTGCTCATATTTTCTCTCCTGATTATACTTTATTCATGCAGCCAGCACGCACCTACTCATATTTTATCCCAAAGTAATCCTATTTTGGATGGAAAAAAACTAATTTTAAATAACTTAAATTTAAAAACCAGTGAAACCCAGGCGATTAAAATTCAAACATGCGCATTTAAGCATCATTTTTTGATGACTGCTGCCAATATGGGAGGACCACAGAACTTAGAAGGCTCCTTCGCGTTCGAAAGCAAAGTAGTTTATTTTGAACTAGGAATTGAAAATGCTATCAATCTGATAGAAGTAACTGACAAGTCCGATTCTGATACCCACGAAACTAAACTATTAGCAAGTTTCCCTATCGTGGAAAAAAATGAAGACTCCATTGTTTTTAATTTTGATCAAGGCATGAAACATATTTACCAAAAAAGAAGTACGCACTCTTATAATGACAATTTAAACCAAGAGCAGACCTTTCAAATTGTCGAAAGTTTTCTCTATCAGGCCCAAGTGGTAAACCAACATTTAATTATCAAACATCAGGTAAAAATAAAACAAACTGATCCAGCGGGAAATATTATTTATGACCAAATAAATATGAAATATACTTTTACGTCCTATATAAAGAATCCAACGTTCGTTGAAAAAAATCATCCCGACAAAAACCTTTATGCTTTTTATGAAACTCACCTTAAAAATCAAAGCTCCAAAATCATTCACATGAATCACTCGAATCCGATAATCTTTTATTATACCGGAGATATTCCCCCAGAATATTTGCAAGCGGTTAAAAACGGCGTAGAGTACTGGAATAATCTGTTGGGTATTGATTTAATTAACGTAAAAAAGCTGCCAGAACATAGCGAAGTTTTTGATCCAGGACTCCACATTATAGAATGGTCAAAAGATGCAAGAAATTATGCCTATACTAGCGTACAAAGCGATCCCTACACCGGTGAGATTCTACAAGCATATATTAATTTTCCAAATCCACTCAATAGTCCTCAATATCAATTAATCAGTGAATATTTAAAAAAGCACACTCGCCAGGTTATCCCAAAAACTCTCAACAAATTATCCTTATCGATAAGACAATTTAACCCGGCGATTATTTCCCATAATGCAACAATCAACGATTCCCAAATCAAGCAGTCACCTTTTAACGATCTCCTCCAAACTATTCCTAACCAGGAACAAACGGATGAGATTTATAAAAGAATTTTTTCTGACTTAATCAGCACTTTAATTGCTCATGAAGTGGGTCATGCTCTGGGGATTAAACATAATTTTGCCGGTAGTGTGGGGGCCACTTTTTCTACCAAAGATAAAAAAGAGGTTTATTATAATTACATTTTTCATGACCAACTTGATCCTCAAATAATTACGACATCCTCAATTATGGATTATCTACCCTTCACCTTTTTGGCCCTCGCAGGTGCGCAAATCAGAAAAAGACAATTACATTTTAGCTGGGATCAATTAATGCTTAAATGGCTATATCTGAAACAAACAGGTTTAAGTGATTCTAACTTGCCACTTTTTTGCTCGGATCAAGACCATGATTTGAAAAAATGGATCAACTGTAAGAGCTTTGATTCATTTCAAAATCCCATATCTGGGTCAATCAGCACCTTCGAGGACACTTTAAAACTTTTATCTTTTAAGCTTTCCCAAAAAATTTTAGATTTAGGGCAACAAACAGTGGACTCACTTCCACCGACAAAATTGTCTTCGCTTTTAACTGCACGCAAAGCTGGGCAGGAATTATTTCAAAGTTATCAAACAATCACAGATAATTTTTTATCAGAAGCTAAGTTTATGCAAACCAATAATACCCAAATATTCCAACAAACTAGTATGAATGAAGCTAACCAAACACTTAAAGATATTCTGATTACTCCATTTTCGTATAATAATCAGCCGATGATTCCCCTTATTCTTAAGTTTAAAAAAATGGTGATTAAGCAAATTATTTTTATGAATAAAGATGATCATTATAATCTTAATCTAAATTTCTTGTACAAACTCGATGCATATTTTAATAAACTTGAAGAAGTTTTTTTAAATTATTATTTCACTTACCTTAATCAGTCCACTTTCCAAGCACTTTTTTCCAATCAGTTGGAAGAATTGGCATTCTTTTCTTCGTTGGAAAAGTTGGTCGAATCAAATCTTTTTTCGAAAGGCCCTCACCCCATTGACTTGTCCTATAAATACTTTTATCCCAAACTTTATCCTATGGACGGCAGCTTTAATGATACCCGCCATCTAATAATTAATTTTCTTTTTCACCAACCTTTTAAAGACCGGGCAGACTTATCCACCTATCTAAGCACACTAAGATTAAATACACATCAACACTTATTAGAATATATCAATACTCTGGAAAACCTGGAGATTTCTCCCGCTGATCCTTTTAGATTTAATGAGTACTTGCAATCTGAATACGAACTACTGGAAATTTTAAAAAATGGAATTTAAAAGTCCTCTCCTTGAAGGCACTCTGATTAGACGTTATAAACGTTTCTTTGCCGAAGTTAAACTTTCCCAAGGAGAAGTTGTAACCGCTCACACTGCCAATACAGGACCAATGACCACTTGTTTTGAGCCTGGACGAAGTGCTCTTTTAAGCATACATAACGATCCCTCTCGCAAATTAAAATATTCGCTGGAAATGATTAAAGCTCCTCTATCATGGATTGGGGTTAATACTCATTTGGCCAATAAATTGGTACAAGAAGCGATTCAAAATAATACCATTAAAGAATTGCAAGGTTATAAAAATATTTTCCCCGAGTATAAAATCGGTAACAGTAGACTTGATTATATGCTCACTAATTCCAACTTACCGGAGTGTTTTGTCGAAGTGAAAAGTGTCACTTTACAAGGCGATAACCACTACGCGCTTTTTCCAGACGCTGTAACCACACGCGGACAAAAACATCTACTAGAACTTATGGATCTAAAAAAGAAAGGTTTTAGAACTGTCATGCTCTTTGTTGTTCAAAGAGAAGATGTAGCTCACTTTAAAGTGGCGGCCCATATTGATGAGGTCTATGCAAAGCTTTTAACGCAAGCTTTAAACTCCGGCGTAGAAATTTTAGTGTATGGGTGCAAGCTTTCTCCCAAAGAAATTATCATTAATAAAAAATTATTATATATACCTCAATAAAATACCGCCTGAACATCAGACGACGTCACTGCGTCGCAAGTGGCATTATAAAAATATGTTCCTGTTGCCGTTGAACTAATGAGCACACCAGTAGTGATACCAGAAATATCCGTTAAAGCTAACGGAGCCGCAGATCCTCCATAAGTAGGGTTTAATATATTAAAGTTTACCATTTGGTTGGGAACACCATTGGAAAAGCTATCCGTTACTAAAACTTGAAAAGTCGTAGTATCCGACCCATTCGCAGGTATGGTAGATGTCGTCGTAAAAGTAAGGTTCACAATGGCCACTACACCAGGAACAAACGTTAACGTTTGCGAAGGTGTTGACGTTATCGAATTAGCCGTAGCCGTGTAGTTATAAGTTCCGATCAGGGTTGAGCTAGTTAGAGTAAATACCGCCAGACCGTTGGTATCTGTAATTAACGAAGTTAGAGCTAACCCACCATTGGCGGGAATGGTTAATTCTACAGGTTCATTAGGAACAGCGTTGCCATATAAATCAGTTACTGAAGCAGTAAGCGTGGTGGTATCTGACCCATTTGCTACTAGCGTATCTGTGCCGGTCACGTAAAGTTCAACATTGAAAGCCGAGCCTGGGCTAAAAATTATTGATTCGGTGGCAGTAGTCATCCCATCCACGGTTACGGTATAACCATATGTTCCGGCGATAGTTGAGCTAGTGAGGGTGAATACTGCTTGGCCAGAAGCATTCGTTGTCAAAGAAGTTGGTGCAAAACCACCATTAATTGGTTTATTGAAAACTACACTTTTACCCTCCACTGGATTACCGTTAGTGTCAGTTACCGAAGCCGTAAGTGTAGTAGTACTCGATCCATCAGCAATTATAGTGTATAACCCCGTTATAAAAAGGGACACATTAAATAGTCCATTGGTAGTAGCGGTGGACTGGAAAAAAGGCCCGATGCAATCGTCTAGTTTAGTATTATTATTAGTGCCGGTTAGATAACGGGCATCAATAATTAAATTCTGTACGCCTGCCGAAATTGGGAAATTTGTCAGTTCTGCAATAATAAAAGGATCGCTCATATATTCTTCGTAGGGATCAAAATCTACTAAAACGCTGGGACAAAAACCAGCTGGATAAACTCCACCATAATCTGTTTTAAAGGCCACTACCTGGATAGTACGGTTTACACCAGCCACCACCTCAAGGCTTAGTTCTCCTCCGTTAATAGAAACCAATCCACCTACCACGTCAGGCCTTACCAACTTATAGGGAGTCAAGGGATCAATAGTACAAAAATTTCCCGTATCTTTTTCCGGATAATCCACAAAAATTCCAAAACAAGTTAGCTCAGTACCACTGGTGGGATCAGGTAATTCAAACTCTTTTTCACTAGACAAGTATTTTAGTCGCTCTTTAGCACTCTCATCAAATTTAATAACCAATTTCGCATTCTGCTGATTTTGAACTCCACATGAAAAAAATAAAAATAAACTTAAAATTAGTGTTAACCATTTCATATGCTATATTCCCCAGGCTGATTTTAACAGCGAAATTGCCATGTCTCGTTCATTGGCAGTTAAAAACTTATTATAAACTAAAACTTCCCCGATCTTTGCATTAGCAAAATCATACGGGGTGGTATCGAAACTGGTTCCCTCAGTAATTTCGCTGGCGAGAAAGCTGAGTTGATGCATTTGGTTTTTAGTTTCCTCATCAAAAGAGATGATAATTTTAGCATCCTGCTGTTTTTGTCCACAAGAAATTGTTATGAGTAAAATTAATAAAACCGAAATTTTTAATTTCATTTTTTACCTGTATAGTCCCTGTGGATCCACCACTTCTCTAAGCACTTTAAGTTCTTCTTTAGTTGGTGGTTCATTTTGAGTAATTCTATCTGCCAGCAATAATTCAAATCCGGTATTTTCCTGGACCATGGCTACGGTAACACCTGGGTTTGTAGATAGCAGCTTCATTCTTTTGGATTTCTCATCAAAGCCGAGAATCCCAAGACTGGTAATAACTCTAAAGGGACCGCTATTTTTAGGAAGACCAGCTTCTTCCCTAGCACCGGGTCCGCTTAAATACCCAGGTGTCGTTATAAAATCAACTTTAGGAATGAAACGTTTTTTATCATGAACCATTATGGCTATGGTTCTAAAACAAGATGAACCTATATCGTTAGCTCCACCAGATCCGGGAAATCTCACTTTGGGTTTTTCTTGGGGGCCCAAACAGGTCGAATTTATATTTCCATACATATCGATTTGGGCGCCACCAATAAATCCAAATTCAATCATGCCTCTTTGTCCCATTTCCATCACATCAGAAATTTTACCCGCAACTAGTGCACGGTAATAAGTTCTTGAATCACCTACGGCCATAGGTAAATCAGCGAGCGAAGAACCAATTCCGCCAAACTCAAAAATAGATACCAAATTGGGGGTATAAATCTTTTTGGCCAGACTTGCCGCTAACATTGGAATACCTGTACCAATAAAGGCTGCTTTATTATCTTCCATTTGTCTGGCGGACATACATATTAATAATTCTTTTGGATTATATTGTTCGCTCATCTCAATCCCCTTATCTGCCTTTGGCTTCGCTTTCAATTTGTTTTAATCTACTGGTACCTATTTTTTTAAGATAGGCTTCATGATCTGGGAGTTCATGAATCCATTCATGCATATATTTTTTTGTCCCCTCTTCTGTGCCAAGCAGTTCGTAATAATCTTTAAGGTGGTCATTGTCCCGCCAATATTTGTAATTCATCTCCCCAGGATGAGAGCCAAAAGGAGCCAGGACTACGGCATCCGTTAAAAAATATGGAATAATATTGCGATCGGGATTTTGTCTGAAATATTCAGTATCAACAATTTCCTCACAAGAGATAATAAGTTTTTTAGAAGAACGGGCCATCTCTGGAGCAAAGCCGTTAATACCTTCTATCTCACAATTACCATACATATCTGCCTTATGAACATGAATCATGCCCACATCTAAAACGCTGGCAGGCAAAAGACAAACCTTATCACCAGTAAATGGGTCTTTGACCACTTTGGCAGCTGAATATTTAAAGGTATCAGATCCCAGCATGGATTTAGTTGGAATAAAGGGCACCCCCATCGCTCCAGCAATCATTCTCCATGACAAGGCTGCATTACTCCACTCGGTCATTTTCACTTTTCCACTTTCAGCTACTCTCCGAAGCACTGGAGAGGTTCCAAAAACTTCCCATCCGATATAGGTGTGGTCCATTTCGCTGATCAGCCCAGCCGCCAGCAAGTAATCTGCTTCTAAAACACCTTGCCCTACAAAGCGCAGCGGCCCAATATTTTGTCTGACAATTTCTCGAGTCAAAGAGAGTGGACATCTTACTGTTCCGTATAATTCAATACCAAGATAATCATCTGGTTTAACAAACTTGGAGATGGCCTCTTTGTGAGTCATCCTTTTATCGATCAGAGCATAACTTTTATTTTCTCTCATGTAACTTCTGACTTGGTCTGGATTGGGTGGACAAATCAGTTTACCCTGACCAGATTCTAAAACTTCCATAGGAAACCTCAAATTTTTTGATTATTTACTTTGATAATTGTGTCAAAAAGATAAGGAAATGACTAGCGCATTAACTGGCTGATAACTATCCAATAATTTCGCGATGCTAGATAGGAACAAGCCTATTTTACTCGGTAAGTTAATAACTTTTGAGATAGTAAAGGTCTCTTAGCAATCCTAAATAATTGAGTTCATATTCTTTGTACTCTTGCATATCTGAAATCGTACTTTCATTACCACTATCTTTTTCTAAGGCCTTTATCATATCGTCAATCCTGCCAATTCTATAAACCAAGTTAGCTGTTACTCCCGAAGATGGTGTTTCAATAATTCTACTTTTTGAATAATCAACTATTCGTAAGGTATCGCCTCCTGCCAAAATTTGGTTTTTTTCACGTTCTAACTTTTCCAATTCAATCAGATTCTTAAGTCCTTGTCTTTTTTGTTGATAATAAGCTTTAGAAAACCGATTCTTTTTCTCTGATTCTTGCAATAGTTTTTCAAAGGTTTCAGCCTTTATAATACCAACGATGGTACCGTCTAAAAGTTTCTGCTCCAAAAATAACTTTTCATTCAAGCTTATTAATAATTCCAAACTATCATCCAAACGACGGGTATTATTGCTTATCTCCTCATAAATTTTCAACATCTCATAGCAAGTTAAAACAATTTTTTGAGTAGGCTCCGATAACTCCTCCACCGAATTCATATATTCCTGTTCAATTTGTTCTTTACTAAGTCCTTCTAACTTCCGTTGAAATGCTTCAGCATTTTGTAAATACATTTCTAAATATACGGGCTTCAGTCTTAGAGTCCTTTGTAAATGATTGATTGTTGCACTATTTAATAAATTAATAGGATCAACTATCGGAGTGAAGTTTTTCTCCATGTTTGCAGTCAAATTTTTGATTTGCTCGTTTAGTTCTGAAAGTTTTTTTCTATTAATTGAATGTAATCCAAGTTGCTCTTTTTGATTTTGATAATTGGTAAGCACATTCTTATAACCGACCAAACTATTGTAGGATTTCTTTAAGTATTGTGATTTTTCCTCTGAAGATAATGCCATTTGCGACAATTGATCTTTAAATTGCTCATGATAATTTTCGGGATCCTCTATCTCTATTTCAAATCCTAAATTATTTTCAAACATCACTAGCTTTTTTAGCTCACCGATCTTTTCTATTATTAAATTTTTAGATTTTTTATCATTCATAGATTCATTTTTTTCATTTGAAGTAATCAATTCATTTATTTCCGTGACCTGAGCTTTAAGTTTTTCCGGCAATCCTGAGCTACTTAAATATTTTTTTGAATCGCCGTAATGATTTAGGATTTCTTTAAGCTCTGTTGACACATTCATATCATTTTTATTAGGTAAAAGATCATGGTCAGTGCTTATTATCTGCGTAAAGTTAGAAATTTCATCTGGTGTAACTACCGGTAAAAAATCTCTTTTTAGTATTTCATAGCGCTTTGCTAGTTCCTCTTCTGTTTGCTTTAGAGTGGAAATCTGTTTCCTATAATATTCTTCCACCACTACATTAAAATCGCGATTTATATTAGTACCTTTAAATTCCGACATAATGACCTGTCCTGCAGCCATATTTCTAATAAGAGGATTGACAAAATATATTTCGGCTTCATCTCTGGTTTCAAATCCCAAATAAGGCTCATATCTAGTAAACACACCATTTATAACGGTCAAATATTTATTTAAATACTCATCTGATTCGCCAATTATTTTAGAAAAATCAAAATAGTTTACGTTTTGATTGAAGAAGCTAGACTCGTCAATAACTTCAGTCACCGTCTTCATATTCAAAAAGTTCAAGGCCAAGAGCCGATCGTAAAGTGTTCCGGTACGCTCTATCGTACCATCTGCATTGATTTTGGTTAAATCATCAAAGGGGTTGTATAAGGCAGAAAACATAAATTCCAAAGATATTTTCGCGGCTTTAGTTAAATCCTCGCCTTCTTTGGTGTTTATAAATTCTTCTTTGGCAATAGTGGGTTGACTTTTTATTTTTTTAGATTTTTTAGCATTAAAGAAAGTATGACCTTTCTCTTTTTCCTTTTCAACGCCCATGTATTCCAATCTTTTTTTCGCCCAAAAATCCACGAAGGTTCTCATGGGAACAAAATATTTAGAAGAAAGATATAATATATAATTATTATGATAATTTTCATGAAAATATTTTTTTAAATGAGTATATACATTATTTCTATAGGCATAACCTTCTTGATAATCGGTTAAATAAAACTGCGCTATCTCCGAGGCACTGGTACCTTGATCGTACATGTTACACATCGGATCCATGGTGGTATGAATGTCCCAACAAAATTCATAGGGAAATTGATCTTTAAAATATTTAGCCTGCTCTTTTTCTTGGGAGGGAATTTGCTCCAAATCATGTTCCTTGGCATCACTATACCCTTTTTCAATGGCCGCAAAGTCATAAAGCCCGGGTTTATCAAGCATACCAGTCACATCATTCACGTAATCCATTATAGATGATTGACGGTATTGGTATTCTCCTGATTCATTTCGTTGCTTATAAAAGTTATTTTTATCCATTGATCCTTTAAAATTATGGGTCAGTCCCAGGGTATGCCCCAGCTCATGAATAAAAGTATTAAGCAATACAGTTTCGAGGTATTTGTCTACATCATAATCTTGCCATTTGATATTTTCACTTTTACCAATGATCCCTTGAATAAGGGCAAGGCTTTGCCATCCATTAGCCAACTGACCATTTAGGCTTTTTTGCTTCGCAAGGGTTATATTGCTTCCTTTAATCAAGTTATTAATTTTCGAATTTTGTTCGATGAAATTGATGGCCTTATAATCCAATTTGCGATCCCAAATATCGTTTAAATATTTTGCAGCTACTTTAGTGCTACTTTCTGGTACATTGGTTACCAACTGGTTAAGTTGTGCTGACAATACTTGATTATTGATATCAGTTTTTCCCTTGTTCACCGCAGTTTCTTGTTTGGCCAGCAGATAGAATTCCTTTAAAAATCCACTAATATTTATTGTTAAATTAGCATTTAAGATCTCACCGGTGCGTGGATCACTAAGTGAAGGGCCAAAACCTAATACTGAATTATCGTTAGAGAGCCACTCAATCATATTAAAACGAAGATCACCAAGGGTTTGGCTTCCATCTGACTCTTTAAGCAAAATAAAATTATCAATTCCTAGCCTTTGTTTAAAGACCTTATTCCATTCAGAGACGGCCTTAATCATTAGTGGTTTATATTTTTGACCAAGTAAACTTCCCCAACTCTTTGCGAAATAAAAAGTAATGTTTTGTTTACTGGTATCCCATCTATTTATTAATAATTTTTCAGTTGGTATATTATACTTATCAAAATGTTTAATTTTGGTAGTAAAAAATCCTAAATGATCAGTCCATTTTTCATGAATCGGTTTGGATTTATAACTGTTTTTTTTCACTGGTAGTAAAAATTTTCTCAGTTCAAAAATATCATTGGCCCGATTCGGACTGTTAATTTGCTTGGTCACCACCAAGTCAATATATTCCCCCTTAGATATATCCAGTTTTAATATATCCCCACCATTTTCAAATTGTTTAACATACTCCTGATAAGTTTCCCCCCCCACTAGGCTCACCGTCGAACGGGATTCAATTTTTTCCTGAGAAAACTCAACTCTCATATGAGTACGCAAATTCCATGGACGTCCCGGATCATCCTTTTTTTCTTCCCAAATGTTGGTATCTTCACCATGCTGGTCTTTTTTTCTGACAATATCAAAATGTCCCTCAATCGGAAATCGACTTAAAATTTCACCATCAACTAAGCCTTTGTGTTCTTTTTTTGAAACTTCCGTATCATGAATATTCGTATCCACGTTATACATAATCAAATGTTTTTCAGTAATTTTAAATTTTACGATTCGCCCATTTGCATTATGGGCCACTAACATATTGGAGTCACCACCTACGTTGGTAATCGTTTCGGCTAAATACCACGCTTGCCCATCATCGAAGACACTTTTATCTACACGCTCTTCATCTGGCGACAGTGGTTGATCTGGACGTTTTTTGGCGCACGAAAAAACCATGAAGCAAAGAAAGAAAATAAGTGCCATGTTTCTCATAACTTCTCCAAACCTCTAGAACGACTTACCTATCGATAAAGTGATAGATGAATTATTTCTATTATAAAGTTCTAATTTTTCTCTTGAATAACCTGAATAATCATCACTTGATTGCAAACTAAAACCAACAGACCAATTTGTCGGAAAGCTATATTCACCGTACAAACTATAGACTCGAGTTAAATAAATGGTTTTGCCATAAGTTTTATTATGAATAAAACTTATCCCTGCACCAAGCATAAGCAGGTTATGAGCAAAAAAGTGTAAGTCAAAACCGTTAATTAAATCATACGAGACGTTAGTACCACTCGGCCCATTTTCATATTTATTAAAATATTTATTAATAATTAATTTATACTCAAGATTTAACTTATCCAAAATTTTTATTCCCCATTGATTACCTACAAACAGTGAAAATAATCTGGAGTAGTTTTGGTATGCTTCACTGGAAGTTCCCTCAATCCCACTAAAAATCGATTTACAATAAATGCGATTAAATGAAAACTTTGGATCATACAAATAAATTAGCCGAGGCTCATTAATAAAAAATTCGCTTTCACCAGGCCCTATAGTTTCCGGATAAATTTTTGTAATACCCCATTCAAACTTAATTTTTGTGTTTTGCTCAAGTAGATATGTTGCCAAGAGATTCAAATCATTGCTTAAGTTTTTATCCTCATCAAGACCCACGGTAGTATCGAGTCCGATCGCAAATTGGTAATGGCTTTTTTCAGTATGCATTGATTTGCGTTTTTTCTTATTCAACGTACTAGCCGATGCCTCACTTAAAACAAGGCAATTACTCACCAACACTGTAAGCATCACCACTGACCATAATTTTCTGACGATGCCAAAAGGCATAATTCGTCTAAGCATACCACCACCTTGTGTATACAATAAGTTAATGAATTACTTGCAAATTTTATGCCCTGCGTTGTTTTATTTTTGTTAATAATTTTGAATAGTTATGCTTGCCAAAAAGGCACTGGTGACTTATTTAGTGTCAATATATTCGACACTCTATTGGTAAGGACATACCTATGACACTAAATCAAAATAAATTGAGACTAGGTATCAGCACTTGCTTACTTGGTGAAAAAGTCAGGTACGATGGCGGACATAAGCTGGATGCCTGGATCAAAAACACCCTCGGTCAATTCACCACTTTTGTACCTGTTTGCCCTGAGTTTGAATGTGGAATGAGTATTCCACGTCCCGCCATGCACCTTGAAGGAACTAAAGAAAATCCTCAGCTGATACAAACGCTTTCCAAACTGAATCTTACCAAGCAAATGAAAAACTGGATAAAACTTCAAATTAAAAAATTGAAATCTCAAGACCTGGATGGGTATATTTTTAAGACCAGATCTCCATCGTGCGGACTTAGTAATATTAAAATTTTCTCACCATTAAGTAAGCTGGTTTCCACCGAGGGAGTCGGGCTTTATGCCAAACAATTTACCCAAGCCTTTCCTTTTATTCCAGTCACTGATGAAGAAAAATTACACGATCCCAAATATCGAGAGCATTTTATTGAACTGATTTTTATTATGAAACGATGGAGAGAGCTCATCTTGCAAAAAAAGAGTCTCAGAAATCTTATGATTTTTCATACCAAGCATAAATTAGTAATCATGTCTCACAGTGTTTCTCACAGTAAAGAATTTGAAAAAATACTGATTAAAAATCCTAAAGATTGCGCTAAGCTCTATCAGATTTATCACCAAAAATTAGTTGAAGTTTTACGACTTCATACCACTATTAAAAAACATGGTAAGGTTCTTCAATATGCCTTGAGTTATTGCAAATCTCATTTAACTGCTGATGAAAAAAAAGAAATCCAATCCATTTTGGACCAATATCAAAATGATGTGTTACCGCTGATGGTTCCCATCACCCGCATAAATCTTTATGCAAAAAAATACCAGATAGAATATTTACTTGAACAGTATTATTTTAATCCACCACTACTTTCATGATCAGTGGCTTATGATCTGAAGAATTATATTGCTCTAATACGTGTGGATCTACGATATGAACACCCCGGTATAAGACATGATCAATAATTCCCCAAATTGATTTTTCCCGTTCAGGAAATTGGGTAAATTGCAAATTTAAATTTTTGGCCACTCGATTAACTATTTTTTTTCGATCCTTATTCCAACAATTAAAATCACCCGCAAAAATTAAAGGCCCTTGGTGACGGCTTAAAATACTTTCGATGCGGTTCATTTCATTTTCATAGACATCATCATCTACAAAATTAATGGAGTGAATATTAACAATCATTAATTGCTTGTTATTAATTGTATGGGTGGAAAGAGTGGTCATTTTCGGGGTATCAACAAGAGGTTCCAGCCCTACAGATCGCACCCATACCAGCTCATCCATACTAAAATTGCTAATATGAGCAACACCTGTTTGAAATTCCTTTCTTCTCAAGAAACTAATCGCAAAATCAATACGATGATTCTTATAACTCTCCCAATACGAATTTAATTTCTCATCGGAAGCAAATTCTTGAATCAGCATTAAATCATATTTTTTTGAAAAATTTACCAAATCTTCTTTGGCCCCTCTTTTTTCAAGTTTTTTGATGTTCCAAACTAGCAGATTAAATTCGCTGGGATTTTCAGCATATTCAAATGATTCGTTCCAAATTCTAAGAACATCTTGATCAGCAGGTACGGAAAACCCGCCAAGAGCGATTAAAGAACATAAATACAAAAAAACACCAACACCAATGAACCATGACCTTTTTTTCATCAAACGTTCCTTTACAGTTAATTATACTTAAAGTCTTACACAATTAATGAGTAAAGTAAAAAAAAAGGCCCACAAAGATTGTGGGCCTGATAAATATCAATTTTTTCAAAAAGAGGTTATTTATCACCAAAAGGCATTTCGGCGATTCTCTTATAAGTGTTATGTCTCCATTTGGCATCAACGAGTGCATCCTTAAAAAGTTTCTCTGCTTCTTGAGGATAGCTTTTTACCAGTGATGCGTAACGAACTTCACCCATAATAAAATCGTTAAACTTATTCCAATCAGGTTCTTTGGAGTCAAGAACGAAAGGATTCTTACCTTCATATTCCAGCATTGGATTGTATCTGTAAAGTGACCAGTATCCGGCTTCTACGGCTTCTTTCTGCTCTTTTAATCCATAGCTCATGCCTTTTTTCATTCCTTGATTAATACAAGTTGAATAAGCAATAATGAGCGATGGGCCCTTATAATTTTCTGCTTCCTCTAAGGCCTTAATGTACTGGTTTTGATTTGCACCGATCGCAACCTGGGCAACGTAGACATAACCATAGCTCATCGCCATTCTACCCAAATCTTTTTTTCTGGTTTTCTTTCCGCTCGCGGCAAATTTAGCAACCGAGCCAGTGGGCGAAGCCTTGGAAGCTTGGCCACCGGTATTGGAATAAACTTCGGTATCTACCACTAGCACATTAATATCTTCATTTTGGGCCAACACGTGATCAAGTCCACCATAACCAATGTCATAGGCCCAACCGTCACCACCAAATACCCAAATCGATTTTTTAACTATGTGGTCTTTAAGTTTTAACAGTTCTTGGCATGCTTCATTTCCGCATTTTTCCAACATCGGTACTAATTTCTTTTTGATCTCTTTGGTTTTGACGCCATTATCTTTATTATCAAGCCACTCTTTAAATAGCGTCTGACAGTCAGCAGGAACATTTTCTAGGTTTTCTCTCATGATTCGTTCAACTCGATCACGAAGTTTTCCCTGACCTACTACAAATCCAAAGCCGTATTCCGCATTATCTTCAAAAAGTGAATTTGCCCAAGCGGGTCCCTTGCCTTCGTCATTTTTGCAGTAAGGAGTAGATGGGCATGATCCTCCATAAATGGATGAACAACCAGTGGCGTTTGCCACCATCATACGATCTCCATAAAGCTGGGTGATCAGTTTTATATAAGCGGTTTCACCACAACCGGCGCAAGCACCAGAAAATTCAAAAAGTGGCTGGGCAAACTGGCTACCTTTAACGGTACTAGTTTTAAAATGTTCCGTCTTATAACTGACATTTTTAGTAATATAATCCCAATTTTTCGTTTCTTTAAGTTGTCTTTCAAGCGGCTTAAGTACCAACGCCTTAGTTTTAGCAGGACAGGTTTCAACACACACGCCACATCCGGTACAATCAAGCGGTGATATCTGAATTTTATATTGATACTTTTCCAGTCCCTTGCCTTGGGCCTGCTTCGTCACCATACCTGACGGAGAATTTTTCATTTCTTTTTCATCAAGTAAAAATGGTCTGATAACAGCATGGGGACAGACATAAGCACACTGATTACATTGAATGCAATTCTCTGACTGCCACTCTGGGATATTAACCGCGATGCCTCTTTTTTCAAACTGGGTTGAACCCGATGGAAATGTCCCATCCGAATCTTGCATAAAGGCACTCACTGGTAAATTATCTCCATCTAGAAAATTTATAGGCGCAGCTATATTTTTAACAAAATTTACAAGTTTGGCATCTTCGCAAGCTTCCAGTCCATACACTTTGTAATCGTCGTTACTACAATCTAAATTGGCCCACGCAGAATCAACTTTAACCGACACTAATCCCTTATCACCTTGATCAACGGCATCGTTATTCATTTTAACAATATTTTCGCCTTTTTTGCCGTAGGTTTTTTGATTGGCCTTTTTCATAAATTTTACAGCATCAGAGTAATCAATCACATTGGAAAGTTTAAAAAAGGCTGATTGCATGATGGTATTAGTTCTAGTTCCCAGCCCTAAATCACTAGCAATCTGAGTGGCATTGATAATATAAAATTTTACTTGATTATCGGCCATCTGTTTTTTCATGCGATTCGGTAAGTGATTAATGACTTCTTTGGCATCCCAAATAGAATTTAAAAGGAAGGTTCCCCCTTTTTTAATTCCTCGAAGCAAATCATATTTATCCAGATAGGATGGAACTGAACAAGAAACAAAGCTTGGGTTATTTACAAAATAAATTGAAGTAATGGGTTTTTTACCAAAACGTAAATGAGAAATGGTAACCCCACCAGATTTTTTAGAATCGTAGGCGAAATAACCTTGGGCATACATCGGAGTTTCGTCACCGATTATTTTAATGGAATTTTTATTCGCACCAACCGTTCCATCAGCTCCTAATCCAAAAAATTTACATTCCACCGTCCCTTCAGGAACGGTATTGACGTCAGGGCCTAGTTTAAGCGAAGTAAAAGTTACATCATCAACAATCCCGATTGTAAAATTATTTTTAGGTTCTGATTGCTTTAAATTTTCATAAACTGAAATGATTTGGTTTGGAGTGGTATCTTTAGAAGAAAGACCATACCTTCCCCCTACAATGAGCGGACGCGTTTTAGCATCATAGAGAGCATTTCTAACATCAATGTATAGTGGCTCACCATTGGCACCTGGTTCTTTGGTTCTATCTAAAACCGCAATTTTAGTTGCTGTTGATGGAATAACTGCCGTCAAATATTTGGGAGAGAACGGTCTAAACAAATGAACTGCCACACATCCAACTTTTTCACCATTTTTATTTAAATAATCAACGGTTTCTTTAATGGTGTCAGTCACTGAACCCATGGCCACAACAACTCTCTGAGCATCGGGAGCACCATAGTAAGTAAAAGGTTTATACTCTCTACCTGTTAATTTAGAAATTTCTTTCATATAGTCATTAACGAGGTCTGGAAGAGCATCATACTTTTTATTAATGGTTTCTCGTGCTTGAAAATATACATCTGGATTTTGGGCAGTACCTCTGGTTACTGGACGTTCACTGTTAAGTGAATTGTCTCTGAATTCTTGTAAGGCCTTATAATCCACTAATTTTTTAAGTTCCTCATAATCCCAGGAATCAATTTTTTGAATTTCATGACTGGTTCTAAAACCATCAAAAAAATGAACAAAAGGCATTCTAGCTTTAATTGCCGTTAAGTGAGCAACAGCTCCTAAATCCATAACCTGCTGAACTGATCCTGAAGCAAGCATGGCAAAACCGGTTTGTCTTGCCGAATAAACATCAGTATGCTCACCAAAAATGGAAAGAGCGTGAGTGGCTATCTGTCTGGCTGATACATGCAAAACACAGGGAAGTTGTTCGCCCGCAATTTTATACATATTCGGGATCATTAAGAGCAATCCTTGAGAAGCAGTATAGGTAGTGGTTAGAGCACCAGCTTGCAGTGAACCGTGAACTGTCCCGGCAGCCCCAGCTTCAGATTGCATTTCAACTACTTTTACGGTTTCTCCAAATATGTTTTTCTTTCCATCAGCTGCCCATTGATCCACATATTGGGGCATATCAGAGGAAGGTGTTATAGGGTAAATTCCAGCGGTTTCCGTAAAAGCGTAAGAAACATGGGCCGCTGCCATATTTCCATCCATAGTCTGTTTTTTCATGGTCATTTTTTGACTCCTTAATTTGAGATATCATAAATAATTTGAATTTTTCTTTGGAAATTCGAACTATTTTTACACCACCAGAAACTGCTTTTCAATTGTTATCGTTTTTTTTGACACAATTAAAACATACTCCTTTTTTTTGCGCAGCAGCGTTTACTTAAAATCTTGACCAATGTATATTTTCCCACTTATTCGGAAAAGGAGCTTTTGTATGACCGCCACTATTCTTTCCCATAAAGACTTTTGTTTAAATAAATACAAAAACGATTCTGTGCCTTTTCTTATTAATCGGAAACTTCTCATTCACAAACAACTGGAAAAGCCCCAACGCACCTACTGTGTCTATAGCGACCTGCACGGCTCCTTTGAAAAATATGTATACTGGCTAAAAAACGGGCTGGGTTACTACTCTATCGCTATTTCCGAAATTCTGGGAGCCTCTTATTCCAAAGAAATCTATCAAAAATATGAGAAATTATTTCTACTGGTCAACCGCAACCGCATCAACTCCATTCAAAAACATGTGGAAGATCCCAATAGCACCGATTGGGATGTGACTGATTATTTTGATGAATCAGTCCCCAAAATCTACACTGAGGCCATTTGCGAATTGGAAAATATGGGGTTATCCAGACGCCGCATTCTGGAAGACATTCTTAAAATTTTAAGACTCATTACCCGCGGTGATGAACATCGAATCATCAAGGTTCTTCCCAGGACCTATCTGGAAAATATTTTAAAACTCTATTTTAAAGAAGATCGCCGTAGCTATATTTCTCTAGTTGATGGCATAACCGAAAATTTTAGCGTATTTTGTGTCACCACTTCGTTTATCATCAAACTTATTTCTCTTAACGTTTTTGATAAACACATTAACCTGGGTGACACCTTTGATAGAGGCAATGGCTCAGATAAATTAATTAAACTTTACAAAGCTTATTTCGGGCCTGCCACCAATGCCAGTCCCTTGCATTACATTTGGGGAAATCACGATATTCTATGGTTGGGAGCTTCCGTAGGCAATCCCATTTGTTGTATGACCGCTCTGCGAATTTCCATGCGTTATAACAACGTAGATTTTCTGTTTAGATACGGTTTCAACCTAGACAAACTAAAAAATCTTGCTCTTAACCAATACAAGAGTAAACCAACTGGCAAATATATCAAAGAACGTAACGATGAGCTTTGGCCCGAAGACGTCCAAATCAAAATGACCAAAACTCTTCTAGTACTCGAGTCCAAACTAACGGTTAGTTGTCTAGAAGAAGCGCTTACCCTCAAAGGACATATTGACTACAAACCATATCTAAGCCACTACTCAAATTTGCTGGATTACCTCGCCACGAACGTTTCAGAAGAAACCAATCAATGGACTGAGTTTATGAAAAACAATCCGCTTTATATTGATTGCTTCTTTCCTTCAGTATCAAAAGACAATCCTTCGGCATTAACCGCTGAGGAAAAAGAAGTTGCGGACGATATTGTCAGACAATTTACTACCTTACCTAAATTGCAAGATGACATTAAGTGGATGTTTGATAAAGGTGAAACTTACCGAGTCATGGATAATACGGTTTACTATCACGCCGCCTTACCCGCCACTGAAAATATGGATTTAGAAGAAGTAAAGGGCCTCAAAGGCAAAGAACTTCTAGATTTTATTCAAAGAGATTTAAAAAGAATCGGTGAAGCTCATCGAGACGGTACCCCCCTAACTCATCGGGAAAAAATGCAGTTTTGGTATCTTTGGTGTGGCAGTGAATCTCCTTTTTTCTGCAAATCCAAAATGGCCACCCTCGAACGCGCAATTTTTAATAAGTTAATTGCCGAAAACGACCCGGTAACCACTCATCACGAAGAAAAAAACTACTATTACAAATTTATTAGAAACGATATTTTCCTAAACAAACTGCTGTTGGAATTTCATGCTGATAAAATTTGTATGGGACACACTCCGGTTAAAAGCGCCAATGACGGCATCTTGTCTGATAATTTACGGGCCTTTATTGTAGATGGTGGTGCCGCCAGTGCTTACGGAGACAGAGGAACCGTTTTAATCAATACCCCTGATTATACTTACGTCACTTTTCATCCAGGTCTTGACGAACTGATTGCAGCAGAAAAAGAAAACCGCCTACCCGATATTAAAATTGAAACTTTGGAAGAACGCAAAAATCTTTCTCTGAGAAATGTCGATAAGGGATATTTCCTCCGTAGGGAGCTGGAAGCTATCAATGAAATTTTAGATGAAAAGCTGGATACTTGGTGTGAAAGGTATTTTGTGTAAAATCAAGACAGTTTAAATTGGTTTTCTAACTTAGAATTTTATATTTCATGCAGGTTCTTGTTTAATTCCTAAACAGTGTTTCACTAATACTATGAATAATAAAATCCCGATCGTTACAACGATCAGTCGTTTCCATCAAATTGATATTAATTCCGCTATCACCTAGATAGGCTTCAATATTAATACAGGTTCCACCACTTCTTCTAACTATTTCCTTGGCCAATTTATCGCCAAGAGTTTCCTTTAATTTTTGATTTTCAATTTGATTATATCTGGGCTTGATAACCAGTAATTGAATTTTCTCCTTTTTAAATTTGCAGGCCTGCCTTACCACATTCTGATAAGCGGGTTCATCAAATACATTTTGAAATTTATGAGTCAAAGGCTCAGGAAAACAATCACTCAAGAGAATCACCAAACTTTTTGACCCAGGTTTAATTCGCTTTTCCGTTTTCGCCATTTCCAAAGCCGTTTTGAGTCCATCGTAAAGCGGAGTTTCTCCAGATACTTTCAAAGACCTCATACTTCTTAAGACCACTCGGAAATTATGACTGGGATAATTTAAAATTTGCGCCTTATTATCCTTAATGGCAATGAGTCCTATGCGATCATTATTTTTTTTAAAATATTTAGTGAGGGAATCAAGTATGTCACAAAAAAGCATGATTGATGAAAGCGTAGAATTACTCACATCAATTGCTAAAATCAGGGTCATGCTTTCTTTTTCACTTCTAAGTTCTCCCATAAAATCATGCTTGGAAATTTTAAGCAATCTTTGATCCTGATCATACTTGCCGAGGCTGATAGCATTTTTAATGGTTCCATAGCTAGAAATTTTAGTTTTCCCTGAAACATGTTTAATAACTCTTATGGGACGGCCAACACTGGTGCAAGAAATTTTATTTCTTTTAGTCTTAACTTTGTTGGTAAGTGATTTGCGCCTCATGCTTTTTAATAAATGCCCAAAAGCTGACTTGGTTTTTTCTTTAGACATTTGTAAGAAGTCGTAGAGATTATGAATCTGTGTATCTTTTGCATAAGGAATCTTCAAAGCTGGCCGGATTCTTTCATTAAACTTATTTTTACTAGATGCCAATAAATTGGACTGGCCAGCTGAAGTTGCATTTGCTTCATTTACTTTTTTTTTTCAGCTTCGAGAAGTGGATCAAGTGACGATGCCCTTTCTAAGGCACTGATTTCTTCACCTATTTCACTTCCAGGCTTTAAAGAATCTCCTAGATAGTTTCCCATAGATATATCCAAGCTCTTGTCGATTGAATCCATTTTTAAGTCGCTCAAATCTTTGATTTTTTTTATTTCTAACTTCAGATGTTTACCAAAAACTTCGTTGATCGCATCCAGAGTTGGTGGCTCCAAAAGTCCGCCATCTCTAGTTCGGTGATTAAGTGCCATTTGGGCGGCCAGCAAAATATCCTTTTCACTGACTTGAAGAGATTGATTCATACAAGCAAGAGTAATGGCAGTTTTGGTGATAATAATATCAGGGCGCTGGCCATCCACCTTTAGTTCTGCACACGCCGAAGCTATGGCATAAAGAAAACTTTCTGAAATAGATGTTTTCTTTAAATTAATCCGAGCGAATTCTAAAATCTTCTTCAAGGCTTCTTCACTACTTTGAAATTTATTTTTAAATGCATCGTAATTATTTTCAAGCAAGATATTTCGTTTAACTATTTCTACGCGAAGAGCTGGATCAAAAATTGATTCAGCTTTTACACAGAGAGGAAAGCGATCCAAAATTTGCGGTCTTAAATCCCCTTCCTCGGGGTTCATAGTACCCACCAGTACGAACTTTGAGGCATGAGTTATAGAAAGCCCCTCTCTTTCAATGGTATTCACTTTAGATGCCGCCACATCCAAGATATCATCCACAATGTGATCGGGTAGAAGATTCACTTCATCAATATATAAAATATTATTGTTTGCCTCACCTAAAATGCCTGGCTGAATATGTTTTTTTCCAGTAGTTAAAAGCTTTTCAATGTCCACTGTACCAATCAGACGGTCTTCACTGGCACTAAGAGGCAGATTCACCACTCTCATTTTTCTTTTGATGGTTTTAAGATTTTTTTTGTCTCGACATTCACTGCACAAAGAATCCACATTTTGTAAGCTACAATTAAATGGGCAATCGACATTGACTTCATATTCCGGAAGAAGCGGACCAATGGAATGCACCAACGTGCTTTTACCAGTTCCCTTAGGCCCAGATATTAACAAACCACCAATCTCTGGATTAATAATATTGGCAAGATAAGCCGTCTTAAGCCTTTCTTGGCCCACAATGGCCGAAAATAAATAGTTTTTTTTCTTATCCATCTTAATTAAATTTTAAAATCCCTTGGCCAACATTGTATGCGATACTTAGTTCCCCCACAATATTTTATTATTCCCCAACCAACAACTCGTCGCGTTATCGTTTCTTACATTTTCTTACCACCCCCTATATCTTCTACGAAAAAAACCACCAATTCTTTTATTTCGCACCAAACAATTATATCCATGGTGAAAGTTACACAAAGGGGCACCCAAATGTTAAATCGATTCACTATCTCTGTAGTTTTTGTTCTGATAATCAACCTCTCTCAAGCAGGTGTCATCAGTGGCCCTATAAAAGAAACCGTCTTTGTTAATCAAAACTGCGAACAAAACCAAACCTGTAATCTTAAAAAAATAAAACATTTTGTTAACGATTATGAAGTAAAATTTGATGGAAAAACCAGCTCTTTTGGAACCAAGATGTATTTTCTTTATGAGACCGAAACCATCCAGGATCTAACCGACTATGTAGCAGTCCAATTTATCAAAGGCTGTCAGTTTAATACCACGTTAAAAAACGGTGTAGTAAATTATTATTCAAATATTAGTAAAAGATCATTTGGCGAAGTTATTCCTTTTAAATTTACCGATTGGATAGTCGATTCCATCGATACCGACCCGGTTTATAACTCTCACTCTGAAGAAAATTTACCCAGACATTATGGCTATAAGTGGAATAAAATTCGCGGATCATTTAATGACAAGACGGAAGATTATTATAGAGATTTAGGCCCAACCCACCCTGAGATCTACGTGCGTGATATGCCTGGAACTGCTTTTGCGGAGCCAGCTGAAGATGCTACAGACTTTGAATATGCAAAAAATATATCCCTTGAATTTAAAATTTGCCTCTATAAGGAAAAAGATATACCACTGGTCTCAACTAGAAACAATTTGCTAGAAAACGTGACACCAATACATTGCTTTAACTGGAACAGCTCTTTTGTATATGATCATGAAAAGAAAGTTTTTAACCAATCTCAAGAAATACATCCAATTTGCCAATAAGCAAGGGTACGCACCTGCATGGTGCGTACCCTTCATCTCCTTGCTATTAACCACCAACGTTTCGGCTATCCCTGCTTCCTTTTTGGAATTATCGCCAGCCGAGCGACATCTTTTACTAAAGGGTGAGTTAATAATTAAAACCAAAGAAATCAAGGAATCCATCTGGCCACAAGTCACGCTCTACGGAAAAATTAATACTGATCCGCTTCTGGCGTTGTCGGTTTACGCTGCCTATGACTATCAAAAAAACTACGTTCCGGCAGTGATCAAATCTGATCCTATCAAACATGTAAGCCCTACCGATGTTCATGTCAGCTATGAAAGAGATCTTCCCTGGCCTTTGACTTCCACAAAATACACCACCGGGAATGTGGTCAGTAAGCAATCTGATGATGCCTATTCCATTAATTGGTACCTGGTTAACTCGGATTCCATCGCCGATACCAAAGGAGTGGCTTCCTTTAATCGTTATCAAAATTTTACTATCTTTAAATATACAACGATGATTGTGCCCAACACGGTCTTTGCACCACTTCTAAAAAACAATATGCTCACCGATTTAAGGCAATCCATGACAAAAATTATTTCTCATATTGAAACTGTAGCAGTGAACTCTCCAGAACTGGTCACCACTTTTAAAGAAAAAATTATAAAGGCCCTGAAGGGAATCAAGGTATATGAAGAATAAATTTTCCTTAAAAAAAAGATGCTCGCTATTTACCATGATTCATGTACAAGCATTACCCGGAACACCTCATTACCAGGGAAGTTTTGAGAAAATTTTTGATCAGGCAATGAAGGAAGCTCTTCTTTATAAGTGCGCAGGCGTGGATGGCATCATCATAGAAAATATGCATGATACCCCTTATCTTAAAAACATCGTAGGCCATGAAATATCAACCGCCATGGCCGTGATAGGTAGGGAGATCAAAAAAGAAACTAAACTTCCAGTAGGAATCCAAATACTCGCAGGTGCCAACCAAGCGGCACTAAGTGCGGCACTGGCCGGAGGGCTTGATTTTATTCGTGCCGAGGGTTTTGTTTTTGCTCATGTGGCCGATGAAGGGATTATTGAATCATGTGCTGGGGAGCTACTGCGCTTTAGAAAGCAAATGGAAGCAACTCATATTGCCATTTGGGCCGACATCAAAAAGAAACACAGCTCTCATGCCATTACAGCCGACGTTTCTATCGCCGAGACTGCGCACGCCGCTGAATTTTTTGGTGCTGATGCACTTATCGTCACGGGAACTGCCACTGGCCAAGAAGCTGATTTAAATGATCTCATCAATACCAAAAAAGCTTCTAAGCTTCCGGTAGCAGTTGGCTCGGGGATTACCGAACAAAACATCGATAAATTTAAATCCCACGCCGATGCACTCATCGTAGGATCGTGGATAAAAAAAGACGGTGATTGGAAGAACGAACCGGACTCCCAGAAGTTAAAAATCCTAATAGAAAAATTACTCTCTAACTAGGCTTAACATCATAAGGTTTTGTGCTCAAACGAGCACATAATAAGCTATCGGTTGCTTGTCTCAAATCTCCATTATTGTTATATATATCTAGCGATTTTAAACTTTAATCCGGGGAGGATCTATGAAAATTTTATTCTCAATGCTTGTAGTTTTAACTATTCAATCTACTTGGGCATCTCCAATGTATTGTGAAAAAGGAGAACCGATGGTGATTAAAACAGGATTTGAACCAATTAACGACACTTTATCTTGCCCTATGTACGCAGGTGCTTGTGTTGCCCAGGAACTTTGTCCAATGCTTGCCCCTATGTTCTGTGAAGAAGGAACCCCGATGGTAATTATCAGCAGATTTACCCAAATAGCTGAACAATTGTCATGCCCGATAATAACCAGTGCCTGTGTTTCCCAGGAACTTTGTCCAATGCCAGCACCTATGTTTTGTAAAACTGGACAGCAAATGGTCACTATCAGTGGCTTTTACAAAATCAGTGATAAATTATCTTGTCCAAGGTTTGAGGCTGCATGTGTTGAAGAGTCACTTTGTGCACAGAATTAATTTAAACATATTTTAATAATTACCCAACACCTAACGATCATGTACTCAAACGAGCACATGATCGTTTTTAGCAAATTGTTAATGGCCCTTGATTATGTTAGAACAAATCGACTTTATCGAACTTCAATTATAAAAAGGAAGGTTTATGAAAAAGTTAGTTTTAAGTTTTTTAACTTGTATCTTGTTTTCAAGTCTTACTTTCGCTCTTGAAGACGTTTTGCTGATCTCGATTAACAAGACTATTCCCCCTGATAAGATTAATAATGCCTTAGCTGATTTAGAAAAAATTGATAGATCGCAAAGTTCTGATCATTTTACAGCGCACCTGGATGAATACATCGCTAACGATGACACAAGTGAAGAAACGCTTTACTATGGAATGGCCGTGGTTATAATAAATTACGTTAATTCATTAAAGTCAAAAGAACAATATCTGACTTTTATCCGTGAAGATTATAGATTTACGTTATTATCAGATAAACCTCTGGGACCAAACCCACATCCCACAGTAACTGGCAATAATTAGCAATTTGAATGCGCTATGCTTGATAAAAAAAAGAAAAGAAAAGAAGACCTTCAAAAACTTTTGCTGGAATGCAAGTCTTACGATGATTTTCTAAGAAAAGCATTTTCCTATTTGCAAAAAGAAAATAAAATTTTTAATTATTCTGAATTGGCCAGACGCGGAGGTTTTCCCTCCCGTTCCTATGTAAGGCAGCTAATTCTCGGACAAAAAAATATCACATGGCATTCTTTAGACGGAATATGTCAGGCTTTTGATTTAACAGGTCTCTCCAAAAAATATTTTACAGTTTTATGGGAGATGTCTAGCATAAAAAATAAAGAAAAAACCATAAAATTCAATTCCAAATTATTAAGTCTTACCAAACAAATTCGAGGCAAAAAAACCCAAATCGATACCTCACTATACGAATTAGAAGATTGGCCAGTGGTTTATGCCTCACTGGGTAGCGAACAAGAAGGAGCATCTTTAAATCATATTCAAGAACGCTCAAAATTAGATCCCAAGCAATGTATCTTGATATTAAATCATCTTGAAGAAAAAGGATTAGTCCGAAAGTCCAACACTCATTACTATCCTATCAGCAATCACATTGCCTTAAATGAAATGGGCAGTGATCAATTTTTTAGAAAATACTATATTAAAAAACTGGATGCCCTAAAAATTAGAGCTGAAAAAAATTTCATTTCGGACAAAGACTTATACTTCCAATCAACAACTTGTATCCCTGCAAAACAGATCAAGAAATTCAGACAAGATTTAAGGGAATTATTATTAGAATATGTTGATACCATAGAAAGCACTGATGGCGATACCACGGTGTCTCTTTTAGTATCAATGTATGAAAACTAAAGAAAACCCGTAATCCCCGACCAAAACGCTTCCCTACTATTTTATTTTTATTCTTTTTGAAATTTTTCTAATTCTGCCGATCAGCTCGTAGGAGCGTTTTTAATCTATGATCATAAAATTTTTAGGAATTGGAATATTTTTATACTCAACACTTGTGTCTACAATGTGGGGGGAAACAAATATTGAAAAACTGCAAAGACTGGCAGAAAATGTTAGCGACATTACATGGTTTAACTCAAAAACTGATTCATATCTTTTAACTCAAGATCAAGCTGACTTTTATTCAGCGTTCAATGAACTAGAATTAAAATTAGATGAACCATTTGATCTGACCGAATGTCCACTTCCTGCTAAAAAAGATTATAAAATTCTTCTCATGATTGAAAGAGATGGCAAAAATCAAAATCTTGATCATTACCTTAATCTGGATAATTACCAGATGCTTATGAATAAAATCAATACCAATAAAAAATACAATGCGATCAGTTCATTTGAAAAGCTCCTACTTGATTATCAAAAACCAATTTTACATATGCCCTCGCATGTCGCAGCAGAAACGCTTAAAAACTATCTGGCCCAAAATTATAATTTACTCGCCTCTGCTAAAATCTTACAAGAAAATCTGGTGATAAAAAAAATATATGAAGATCCATCCTCGTGGAAAAATATATTACTGGAATTAAAAGCATCCAAGAACTTTAGCTTTAATGACTATAACCATCTCGTGGCCCGAATCGGACAGGATCTGATATCAAAGCTTGATAAAGATGCTCCCTTCGATCTAAAAAGTGAAGTGTCGGTTACAGACTTGATTTCATCTACTAAAAAAAGTAACTTGCATGGTGGTTACCTGGACATTGCCAAGGCCCAATTGGCCATGTTGGAAGTTCTGGGAATTTCATCCTATGTAATTTCGCAACAAAGTCTTTTTGGAGAGCATGCTACGTTGTTAAGTATAAATCCGCACGACTCTCTCGACATTACTCAGTTTTATTACGATAAAGTTGAAAAAGCACCAACCAGTGGCAAAACTAAAAGCTTGAAAATTCTAAGTACAAACGGCAAACCAGCTTTAGCACTTCCTCCTGAAATTCAAGAAAAACTTGAGCAACTTAAAACTCGTCCGGACAGAACTTTTGGTACTCCCGAATATCATTTATCCAAAGTAGAAATGAACGTGGGTGATATTAAATTGGGTGATTTATTTAAAGGAACAACTAGTGATAATACAGAAATAATAGGAATCACAACCCCAAAAAAACTTGAAAAAAAATTGAAATTAGAAGGCTCCGACGCAACTTTGGCAGTAGGCCTAAAAGCAAAGGTTTTGGGGGCTACTCCCAAAGTGACAGAACCAAACGACCCCTTAATTTTTATTGACCCAAACTTATCGCTTGACCATACGGCTAAAACCACCACAAAAGTGCAAAATTTATTGGATGCAAAAATGCTATCTAAAGAATATAAGCTGACTCCTCGGCTTAATGTCCAACTCGGAGTAAGTGGTACAATAGAAGGAGGATTAAGCGTCGGAGAAGATAAAAAGTACACTAAAGACACAGAAAAACTATCCTCTTGGAACTTCGATGGAAAAAGCAATGTTTCGCCCGGTATTAATTTAATATGGGAAGATCCAAATCTAAAAAGAACACTAAATTTGAAAATAAAAAATGATTTCGATCCTGCTAGTTCAAAAAGTATTGGGGATATTTTAAATGCTACAACAGAAATCGGTGGTAAACAAAGTATTCCAGTGGGAACCTTAGGAAAAGTTATAGTAGGTGCCGTAGTCACGTTAAATGATGCTAATCCTGAAAGTTTAAAAGGATCAGCAGCCTATCGCCCATCATCTATGAGTGAATTTTTCTTAGAAAGATTAACTAGTTTAGATGAAGATAAACCAAGTAACACTCTTTCAGCTGGAGTGAGAAGGGAGGTCATAGTTGCTGGCAAGCCCATCTTGTTAACATTTTCATATGCAGAAAGAAATGAAGAAAAAGAAGAAAAAAGGATCTCCGTCCACTTAAGCTGGAAACGCAAATAGCTGACTATTCTCCTGTGTCTTTAGCAAAATAAACCTTAATTTTTTTATCCTTTCTTCGATAAGGCATCTAAAGGGGTTTGCGGATGAAAAAATATATATCCACGATTTTATTTCTCAGTGTTATGTTGTCACTTTTACTAGGTCTGGATGTAGCAGCTACAGAGTTCGACAACAAGGAAGCATTGCAAATGTATATGGTGGAAAATACCCTCATGGCCATCAAAAAATCCAAAGAAGCAAGAAAAAATCTCCTGGAAGAAAACTCTCGAAGTATAGCTTCAAATACCAATGACGAAGAATTTGACAATCTCATTAACGATGAGAGTGTGGAGCATTGGTTTGACCAAATTAATGAATTAGAAACTTACTAGAGCCGCTTTCACAATAGCTTTGGCATCAATCCCAAAATAAGATCGAAGTCGTTCCCTGGTATCGCTCAGTCCCCCACCATCAGTTCCAAGGGTTATTACCCGATTAGGCAAAAATTTAGCAATCATATCTGGATAGAGTGACATATAATCAGTCACAGCTACAAATGGCCCTTGGGTCTCCCCTAGAATTTTATCTATATGGGTGCGCTTTTTTTCGGTTGGATGATCAATATTGTGTTTTTCAATTTCCAAAGCTTCATCGCGCAAGTTTTTAAAAGAAGGAGCACTATAAAGCGTAACTTGAATCTGATGTTGTTTTTCCAAAATTTTTTTAGCCTTGAGTGCCTCATTCATTATAGAACCGCTTGAGAGAAGATTGATCTTTGAATGACTTTCAATAGTTGGTTTTTCAAATAAATAAAGTCCTTTGACGATATCTTCTTCCTCCACCCACTCCGGCATTTTGGCCTGTATATAATTTTCATTATATACCGTCAGATAATAAAATTCATCCAGGTTTTTTTCGTACATTCTTTTGAGACCGTGCTTGATAATAATGGCAACTTCAAACATATAGGCAGGGTCATAGGTTTTTAAATTTGGAATGGTGGCAGCATAAATATGCGATTGACCATCTTGATGCTGCAGTCCTTCTCCATTAAGTGTAGTTCGACCAGCAGTAGCTCCAATCATAAAGCCCTTGGTTTTCATATCGTAAGCGGCCCAAGCGAGATCTCCAATGCGCTGGAATCCAAACATGGCATAATAAGTATAAAACGGAATCATAGAGATATTGAAATTGGCATAACTACTTCCCGCAGCGATAAACGATGCCATGGCGCCACCTTCATTTATCCCCTCTTGTAATAGCTGTCCATCAGTGGCCTCATGATAGTATAATAGAGCGTTCTTATCCACTGGCTCGTACAGCTGCCCTTTGTTTGAATAGATTCCAAACTGCTTAAAAAGCGCTTCCATCCCAAAGGTCCGGGCCTCATCGGGAATAATGGGCACAATCAGCTTTCCAATATTTTGATCTTTTAATAATTTAACTAGAAGTGAAACATAACCAATAGTGGTGGATACTTCCCGCTCTCCTGAACCGTTTTTGAAATCTTCGTAAATTGAATCAGGTGGCAGGGTAAGCGAAATCACTGGGGGTGATCTTCTTGGTAAAAATCCATTAAGTGCAGCTCGTTTTTCCAAAAGGTATTTGACTTCCTTAGATGAATTGCCTGGATGATAAAACTGGCAATCAATCGCAGCTTGATCCGTAATAGGAATCTCCAGCCGGTTTTTTAAGTCTATTAATTCTTTATCTGATAATTTCTTTTTTTGATGTGTACTGTTTCTGCCTTCTCCTTCGCTCAGTCCATAACCTTTAATCGTATGGGCCAAAATGACAGTAGGTCTACCATTTGTATTTTCTGCCGCCCACTTGTAAGCCGCATATATTTTACGGGGATCATGCCCACCTCTCGATAACCATTCAATGTCTCGATCAGATAAATGTTCTACTAATTTTAAAAGCTCTGGATATCTGCCAAAATAATTTTTTCTTATATAATCCCCCGAACTCACCACATACTTTTGATATTCGCCATCAATCGTTTCATTCATTAGTTTAATGAGATTTCCTGTTTGATCATTTAAAAACAACTCATCCCACGGACTACCCCAGATCACTTTTAAAACATTCCATCCAGCTCCTCGATAAACTCCTTCCAATTCTTGAATAATTTTTCCGTTACCTCTAACTGGCCCATCCAATCTTTGCAAATTACAATTAATTACAAAAATAAGATTATCCAGATTTTCCCTGGTCGCTACAGTCAAAGCTCCCAGACTTTCGGGTTCATCCATTTCACCATCGCCTAGAAAGGCCCAGACTTTTTGCTGACTAGTAGTTTGCAATTTTCTACTTTGTAGGTATTTGGCAAATCTGGCGTGATAAATAGATAACATGGGTGCCAACCCCATTGATACGGTTGGAAATTGCCAATATTCACTCATAAGTCTGGGATGCGGATACGAGGAAAGCCCTCCACCTTCTTTGAGTTCTTGTCGAAAATTTTTCAGTAAATTTTCATCGATCCTTCCTTCTAAAAATGATCTGGCGTAAATGCCAGGAGAAATATGTCCTTGAAAAAAAACAAAATCTCCCGGGAAATCGCCTTTAGGGCCTTGAAAAAAATGGTTAAAGCCCACATCATAAAGCCAGGCAGCAGATTGATATGAGGAGATATGTCCTCCGACGTTAGTGGTTTTATTGGCTGCCACCACCATGGCAGCAGCATTCCATCTTATAATTCTAGAAATTTTTCTCTCCAATTCTATATCACCCGGATACTCTGGTTCATCTTCTTTAGTAATGGTATTTATATAACTGGTGTTAATTCTTTCTAGTTCTCTGGATTGAGCGCCTGATGCTTGTAATAACTCGCGCATTTTTCTCAGTAAAAAAACCGCCCTATCTGGCCCATGAGTCTTAAAAACACTCTCCAAGGATTCCATCCATTCGCTGGTTTCACCGGGATCGATATCTATTCTTTTTTTGTTAACTTTCATCTTTAACTCGTTTATTATTGTTTTATGTTGGTGTATATTAAGCGTATTTTCTTACATAATGGATGGAGACTGTATGAAACTTACAAATCATTCTTTCAATGAGGCTTTGCTTAACTATATAAACCAGTCCCCGACTGCCTATCACGCCACTTATGAAGCTAAACAAATTCTTTTAAAAAAAGGATATACCGAACTTTTTGAAAAAGATTCTTGGAAAATTGGACAAGGCAAATATCTGGTTTCCAGAAATGACAGCTCACTCATTGCATTTACGACCCCTTCCCCATTGACAGATGGATTCAAAATGGCCGGCGCCCATACGGATAGCCCCGGTCTTAAAATTAAACCCAATGCTTGCAAAAAAGGAAATAATTATTTTCAAGTAGCCGTGGAAGTATATGGTGGTCCGCTACTCAATACTTGGTTTGACCGAGATCTCTCTTTAGCCGGTGCAGTTTTTGTGGAAATGGAAGATCTGACTTTTCAAAAAGTTTTAATTGATTTTAAACGACCACTCGGAATCATCGCTAGCTTGGCCATCCATCTCGATCGGGAAGCTAATGATAAAAAATCCGTCCAAAAACAAAAAGAACTACTTCCTCTGTTAGGAATCACATTAACACCCAACGTGAGTTTTTTAGATTTGCTTGAGGCCCAGCTTGTCAAGCAGTACCCAAATCTAAAATTTAAAAAAATTCTGGATTACGATCTTTCTCTCTTTGATGAATCCCCGGCTAAAATAATCGGCATTAATGAAGAATTTATCGTAGGGGCCAGGCTAGATAATTTACTCAGCTGTTTTATTAACCTGATGGCAATTACTTCCTCCACCACCAATTCCTTGATAGTCTTAAACGACCACGAGGAATGCGGTTCAACCTCGACAACCGGAGCCGATGGTAGTTTTTTAAAAGACATCCTCCTGAGAATTTGTAAAGACCAAGAAGAATATCAAAGGATGATCGCTTCCTCCATGCTCATTTCTTGTGATAATGCCCACGCACTTCATCCGAATTTTCCTGAAAAAATGGATGAGGCCCATGCGCCAATTATCAATCAAGGCCCTGCCATAAAAATAAATAATAACCAAAGATACGCCACGAATCTGGAAACTTCCGGCATTTTTACTCATTTGGCACAAACTGTTGATATTCCTGTGCAAAAATTTTCTTCCCGAAACGACATGCCTTGTGGAAGTACGATCGGTCCAATAACCTCCAGTCTCCTCGGAGTAAAAACTATTGATGTAGGTGTTCCAACTTTTGCCATGCATTCAATCAGAGAAACTGCCGGTATTAAAGACAGTTTTTATTTATACCAAATTATCTCAAAATACATGCATACAAATTAAATTGAATATTGATTGACTAAAATTACCCTATGCCGTAAATTTTGCAGTCTGAAATAATTAACTTTTTTTTAAAGGTAGATCTATGACAAGTCAAAGACCCAGTATTCTTATTGCTTTCGGTGGAAATGCCCTCAACGTTAACAGCAAAAAGCACGTCCACCAAAAAGAAGAATTTATTGTCGCCCGAAGAAGTATGGCGAACGTCGTTGATCTATTAGAAAAAGGTTATAACAAAATAATTATCACGCACGGTAACGGGCCTCAAGTGGGTAGAATCGCGCTCCAGCAAGAGCTTACAAAAAATGAATTCCCTCGGCAAATTACTCTTGATGTATGTGTAGCCGATAGCCAAGGCCGCATCGGTTATATTTTACAAAACGTATTTGATAATATCTGTTATGAACGAAAGATTAGAAAAAAAGCCTCCACGGTAATCACTCAAGTGGTTGTTGATGTTAATGACCCTGCTTTTTTGTCGCCATCAAAACCGATTGGAGTTTTTTACTCGAAGGAAGAAGCTGAAGATCTAAAAAATCAACGAGGCTGGGTTATGGCCGAAGACGCTGGCAGAGGTTATCGCAGATTGGTGGCCTCTCCTGAACCAATTGAAATTATCGAAAAATCAAAATTTCAATTGCTATTGGAACATGATTTTATTGCCATCGGTTGCGGAGGTGGCGGTGTACCCGTCATGCGCAATAAAAACCACGAATTAAGAGGTGTAGAAGCTGTTATAGACAAAGATAAATCCTCAGCACTACTTGCCAATACCGTTGGTATTCACACACTCATCATCTTAACTGAAGCTAACTTTGCTTACCTCAATTTTAATACACCTAATCAGCGTCCCATCAAAACCGCACGCGTTAGTGAAATGCAAGATTATGTGGCCCAAGGACAATTTGCCAAAGGTTCGATGGAACCCAAAATTGAAGCTTGCGTAAGTTTCTTAAAAGGAGGAGGGCAAAGAGCAATTATTGCTAATTTATTTGATCTTCCTCGCGCGCTGGAAGGCAAAATTGGCACCGAAATTCTGCCTGATTTAAGTTAAGAGAGACTAAATTTAAAGCTGGCCCCATCCTCTTTAGGAAGACATTGCAAAGAACCATTCATAGCCTCTGCCATTTTTTGGGCAATAAACAAACCAAGCCCCATACCTGGGTGATTTTTTTTAGTAGTAAAAAGCGGATTAAATATTTCCTTGCGCAAACTGCTATCAACCCCAACGCCGTTATCATCCATGACAATATCCAGGTGCGATTTATTGGCCGAGATATTTAAAGTAATTCTCGGATGCTTGGTCTCTTTAGTAAAATAAATAGCATTATCAAAAAGATGTGAGCACACTTCCAAGACCCCATTAATATCAACTTCTATCAACGCATCACCATTTTCAATTCTAGTGGTATAATCAATATTAGCTTTTCTTAATTCCTCTCGCTTTAAATTAGAGATTTTATCTGCGAGAAGGTTCAACTCAATTTTGACATAATTAAATAAATTAGAAGCCTTTGATAAGGCAATGAATTTTTCGGTAATATTGCTGAGTTTCTTAGCTTCGTTTTCAATAATCAATAATCTTTTATAACAAATATCGTCCAAATTGGTTGGTCGATTAAGTTCTCGATAAAGATAAACTTGTCCTAAGATAATAGTAAGTGGGTTATTAAATTCATTGCCTATACTTTCTGACAATTTAATAATGGAAGTGAGCCCTGACATCCTTCGTAATTCCGCTTGTTTTTGCATATACATCTTAAAAAGGTACTTTTTCTCACGGTAAATCCACCCCAAGAAAAAACCCAAGACAGGAAAAAGGCATAAATTAATTAGATAAATATTTCTTGATTGTATTATTAAAAACAATTCTTCACTATGAAGCATTTTTGTAATTTCAAATGTGTCTAAGTATATGGCAAGAAAACCCAGAATAAATCCTATGACCGTTGCCATGATTGGATAAATATATTTACCTATTTCTTTCATTAATACCAAAATGTAGCTGGGAATACTAATAGGACTAGATTAATCAAGACACCTAAAATAGGCAAAGAATTAATTGTGTTTTTTTCATCAATTACTAACAATAGTGCTCACCAGAAACAAAAAAGGGATCATTGCTAATCCCTTTTTGTTTTTGCATTGATTTGTTAAATTAATGTTATTTAAACTTTTTCTTGAGAATTTCACCTAATTGTTGAGTGGCCTTATCACCTAGTTCGTAAGTCACTCTCACCGAAGGCTTTTTAATATTAATAATTTTTCCAAGATCAATTGGCGTACCGATAATAACCAAGTCGCAATCAGTTTTATTAATGGCCTTTTCCAAATCCCTCATTTGCTCTTCGCCATACCCCATAGCTGGCAGTAATATTCCAACATTAGGATACTTTTTAAATGTCTCGGCAATTTTTCCATCCACAAATGGCCTGGGGTCAATCAACTCTTTGGCCCCATATTGATTGGCTGCCACGGTACCTGCTCCGTATTTCATATGTCCATGAGTTAGAGTTGGACCATCTTCTACTACCAATACCCTTTTACCTTTAATGTTTTGTCCGTTTTCCACAAAAATCGGTGAATCAGCTTGAATAACTATGGCTTTGGGATTTCGATTTTTAATATTTTTCAAAACTAGTTCGATATCAGCTTTTTTAGCGGTATCCACTTTATTTACAATCAGCACTTCGGAAGATATCAAATTGGTTTCGCCTGGATAAAAGGTAAGTTCATGTCCAGCACGGTGTGGATCCACTACAGTGATTTCCAGATCTGATTTATAAAATGGCATATCATTGTTTCCACCATCCCATAAAATAATATCCGCTTCTTTTTCGGCTTCTCTTAGGATTTTTTCGTAGTCAACGCCGGCAAAGATAACAAATCCTGCAGCTATATGTGGTTCGTATTCTTCTCTTTCTTCGATAGTACACTCATGTTTATCCATATCTTCCATAGTGGCAAATCGCTGAACAGCTTGTTTGGCCAGATCGCCGTAGGGCATTGGATGTCTAATGGCCGCTACTTTTTTGCCCATACCTTTTAAAAATTTCTCTACGGCCCTGGTGGTTTGTGATTTGCCACAACCAGTTCTCGTAGCACAAATTGATATTACCGGCTTGGTTGATTTGATTTGGGTGGATTTTGAACCGAGCATAGTGAAATCCGCTCCACAAGCGTTTACTAAAGAGCACTTGTTCATAACATATTCATGAGGTACATCGCTGTAAGAAAAAACTACCTCTTGTACGTCATATTTTTTGATAAGCGCAGTAAGCTCGGACTCATCAAAAATAGGGATACCTTCTGGATATAATTTTCCGGCCAATACCGCTGGATATTTTCGACCATCAATATCTGGTATTTGAGTAGCCGTAAAACAAACTACCTCAAAATTTTGATTATCCCGATAAACACAGTTGAAATTATGAAAATCTCTTCCGGCAGCTCCCATAATCAGTACACGTCTTCTCACCATAAAATCCTCCCAATTTTTCTACCTTTGATATTAATTCTAATCTCGCATTAAATGATACATAATTGCTTTTTGTGCATGCATTCTATTTTCAGCTTCATCAAACACTACGGATTGATGTCCATCAATCACTTCGGTAGCCACTTCCTCACCTCGATGAGCAGGAAGACAATGCATAAAAATTGCATTTTTATCGGCCAGTTTCATCATTTTTGAATCAACCATATAACCGTTTAGATCTTTTAATCTTTGTTCTCTTTCTTTTTCTTGGCCCATGCTCGTCCAGGTATCAGTGTAAATAACGTTTGATCCCTTAACACCAGAAGCAGCATCTTCCACAAAATCAAGTTTCATATCAGGATAAATTTTAAGCGCAATTTTTTTGACATCTTCTCTTTCTTTTAACTGATACTTCATGGGAGAAACGACCGTCATATTCATTTTAAAATTAGCACACATATAGATCAAAGAAAGGGTCATATTATTAGAATCTCCTACATAAGTAAGTTTCATGCCCTTAGTGTTTTTTCCCAGTTTCTCTCTAATTGTCATGATGTCTGCCATGACTTGGCAAGGGTGATTATAATCTGTTAGACCATTAATAACAGGGATCGTGGCATGTTTTGCCAGTTCTTGTACATCGCTGTAGGCAAAAGTTCTAATCATAATTCCATCCATGTATCTGGAAAGTACATTAGCCGTATCATAAATCGTTTCGCCTCTAGAAAGTTGAAGGTCATTAGCACCAAAGAAAAAACCTGTTCCACCTAATTGATATATTCCTGCTTGAAAAGATATTCTAGTACGAGTTGAATTTTTTTGAAAAATCATCCCTAAAATTTTACCCGAAAGAGAATTAGAGTATTCTTTGGGGTTAGCCTTAATTTGATCAGCCAGATCAATTAAAGAATGTAGTTCTTCAGATGTGTAATCAAGTAAACTTATAAAATCTTTCTTTTTCACAGATTTCCTCCCAAAACAAAGCATTAAATTCAAATTTTGAACCTAAACTAATAGCAAACTTTTCTTCGCTAAGCTACAGGATAATGCGCAACTGTTAACAGGATTTGAATTAAAACTTGATGCTACTCGTCTTGCTGTGCGTCCAAAACAGAAGACTCACTTATCTCACTCTTTGATCTATTGATGTTACTATCCTTAATAACTCCGAGAGATTTAAGTTCTCCGTGTTTAAAATTATGCACAAAACTTTTTCCTGCTTTGGTCATGGAAGAAAATTTGCCGTAAATAAAAACATTTTCTTTCCCAAAAACTTTCTCAATATCACTTTTACTTGAAAAGTATTTAGCAAACTGTTCAAGTAACTGTTTAAAATCAACAATCGGCAAACTTTGATCATTAGTTTCTAGGACTTTTTCATGATAACTCAGGTAGGCATTTTCAAGGTGTTTTCTACAAATCTGCAATTCATCTTTAATTTGTGAGGATGAAAAGACAGTCTTACTTTTTAACTTCGATTCATTATTGCATATCCAAAGAATATCACTGAACACTTGATCAACCGTTTTAGCATTAAAATTTTCTAACCCGGTTTGAGTGATGGAGGTTTTCAAATTTAAATCCATGGGAGGTACTAATTCACTATCCTCAATCCAACTGTTTATTCTAGAATCCACATATGCATACGAACGCAAAAGACTTGTCATTTTTATTTTCCGGTGTGTAGCTGATTTAAAAGTTTTCACAAAATATTGTAAAGAAAAAGAAGCGAATAGTTTTTCTTCATCTCGATATTCCAACGATCCATTATTATTCAAAAGATCTACCTCACTTTGATATTCCAAATGATATATTCGGCGATCCAGCTCTTTATATTGATTGATAGCTCCCACATTGAAAATTTGCAAAAACAGTTTAGGCAAGATCATTTGCCAAAAAGTCTGGCTACAAAGGGTTTTTGAAAAGGTGTGTTTGTAAAAAGTTTTCAAATGACCATCTTGGTAAGTTTGAACCCGTTCGGTCTCTTTCTCATTAGTGCCTTTCCAAAAAAGTACTGTATATTTGGAACCGAGGTTTTGTTTTATCCTTGTCTCCTCTTTAACTTTGTATGGCCCAAAGAAAGTGTCATTAAAACTAGCTCCTAAAAAAACCTTATCCAGTTCACGAAGCACTGGTTGGTTATGCTCGCCTTGCAGATCTTCATTTCTAAAACTTAAATCAATTTTTTGTGATGACGTGTCCGAGTGATCATATTCATATTGCAAAAGGGTCAGTTTTAATAGTTTTAAAAATTCTACCTGCAGTTGGGTAGATAGCGCGGTGCTGGCTTTTTTCTCTCTTTCATAGGAAACGTTAACCTTCGCTTGAATTCCATCAACTTTTTCATCGTCTTTACCAACCATTTGTAAACTGACTTTGGTCAAATTTTCATAGCCATACATAAACGCAGCTTGGGCACTTAAACTAATACCGGAGGCAATTGGTACTTGATAATTGAGCGCCCCCCCCACTTCTGCGGTTAATTGATCGGTCCTTTCCAAGAACTGATATTCATCCAGTTCATTAAATTTTTGAGTTTGAAAATATAAAAATGGAAAAAATAAATATTCGTAGTTATTCGTTAATCCTTCGACAAAATTCTCTGCGAAATGAGAAAAACGATACACCCTTCTAAATTCAATACCTGCATAAAGCCCAAAGAAATGATCAGGTATCTCAATGATATCTTCATTCTTAAGGTTAGTTAAAAGTTTCTGAGCATCAATTGATATGATAAGTTCATCGGTAACGATATAGCGCGTTTCATGAAATACATCAGGATCAACCTGTCTTCTTACTGATATTTTAATTTCGCCAAAAGGTAGCTGCCAAAAAAAGGATGGGTTATTTAAAACGCCAAGATCATATCCACTATTTAAAATTTCGTTGGCTTGCTCCTCTCCAACTTTTTTATAAATATCCTTCATGCGGTTGAATACTCTATCTATTAAAGGTGCGCTAAGCTCTACTCCACCGACATTTGTTGGATTTGTGTTCGTATTCGTAATCGGTTTTGAAATCAGATTTGAATTAAAAGTTGCATTCAAAGAGGAGTTGTCGTTTGAAACTTTATATTTCGCTATTAACTTCTCGGGATTTTTTATAGTAAAAGTTTGAAACTCGTTCTTACCAGCACAAGAGGATACTAAAAGAAATAAAATAGAAGCCAGGACAATTTTATTCACATTTTTTTTAAAGAATCTACAACTCAAAACAGCATACGTTCCACGGTCACTAATTATTTATGTTTTATAAAAACGGATCGGACGCATTATTATAATTATGAGTATTTTTATTACGTACAATAAACGCCAAGTATTTACAGCGCTTAAGGTTGAGAGCGCCTCAAATTATGGTCAGTACCTTAATTCAAGATTTCTTTTCAGCATCCGACAGGATTTCACAATTTAAAATACTGAACACTACTGCTTAGGATTAATTAAACATGAACATTCTCACCAAGCATAAGAAAAAAGGCGAAGATGGTTTTAAAAAATTTATCTGTAACTTGGAAACGAGTTCCGAAGCAAAGCAAAAGGAGATTTTAGAAGTCGCCTTTTTGGAAGATCCCGTCTATGTTTCGGCGATCCTGCCCAATTTGATAAGTGCTGATTTTATAACCAAACTCTCTCAATCGGAGGTACTAAAAGTTTATAATAATTTAAGTAATCCAATCAAAATGTTTTTGTATGCTTTTTTTAATACCCCCAGCGAAAATATTCTGGTCAATGAATTATTTCCAAGTAATTTAAAACGAATTTACGATGATGAAAAAGAAGTTACTACCTCAATTAAAACTGGAGAACAAGAAACTGCTCGTTTTACTATTGTAAAAATTATTCGAAGCTTGCAAGATAGGCTTGAGATAGAGCGTTTTCAATGGAAATTGCCAAGTCCCGCAATATTAAGTGGAACTCATATGGAAAACCCCAAAGATGGTATGTTTTCTCTTATTTATGAAGAAAGCAATGTGCCAGCGCTGGAGGGCAATTATAAACATAAACAAAGAGAAGGCAAATGGTATCACTATTACCCAAATGGAAAAACCATGGCAGTGGGATATTATAAGAGTGGTGAAAAATCAGGTGAATGGGTTTTTAATTTCACCAACGGTACGAAAAAAGCCAGAGGGGAATATCAAGATAATTTAAAACAGGGTCAGTGGACTCTTTATGACAAAGATGGCATGGAGAAGTTTGTTTTTTATGAGCGAGGCAGAATCAAATAAGTTCTAGTTGTTTTTCTTTTTTAAGAATACTCATGGCCGCATTAATGCCATCAATCGCTGACGATACAATTCCACCGGCCCAACCAGCTCCCTCACCTACTGGATAAAGTCCTTTGATGGTTGACTCCAGACTTTGGCGATCTCGCAAGATTTGCACAGAAGCGGAGGTCCGGGTTTCAGGTCCCAGCACCATGGCCTCACTTGAAATAAAATTCTTCATTTGTTGGTTAAATTTTAAAATGGCTTTTCTAAGCTCGGTACAAACAAACTCTGGCAAAATTTGAGAAAAATCACAAGAGAAAATTCCAGAGGGAGTTGATGACTTATGATTAAAATGATTACCTTTTTTCCCATCTAAAAAATCCTTTAGCGTTTGCGCGGGAATTTCCTTACCGGTTGCAAATTCCCGCGAATAACGAAAAGCCGTTCTTTCGATATCTTGTTGAAATTTTATGCCCGAAAAAACATCTTCAGCTAAATCTGCCCCCTTAACGGACACCACCAAGGCTGCATTACTCCAAGGAGACATACATTTTGCATTACTCATACCATTAGTTACAATGCCCTCGGGTTCGTTACCACTCGATAAAATAAGTCCTCCCGGACACATGCAAAAACTAAAAGTTCCCCGATTACTTTTATCATCATGATAGCTCAGTCGATAACTCGCTGTTTTTAAATTAGGATGTCCCGCAAATTTTCCATATTGGATTTGATCGATAAATTTCCGCGGGTGTTCAATCCGGATACCCACCGCAAAATCTTTTTTTTGCATTGGTATTCCCACCTCTAATAAATGAGCATAAACATCTCGTGCCGAATGGCCTGTGGCCAAAATAATGTTCGATGAATACAATTTTTTTTGATAATTAATTTCCACACCCGAGACTGCACCCTTTTCGATTAACAGTTTGGTCATTTTGTGATTATAGTGAATTTCACAGCCTTTCTCTTGTAGATACTGACCTAATTTAACCATCATTTTTCTGACGTTATTGGATCCGATATGAGGATTTTTTATCCACCTGGTTTCGCTGGGAGCACCAAACTCTACAAATTTTTTCATAACATAGTCAACGTAGGGAGATTTACTTCGACTGGTCAATTTCCCATCGCTGTAGAGACCTGCTCCACCAATACCAAAACAAATATTACTCTCTGGATTCATTTGCCCGCTTTTCCAATAGTGCGCAATACTTTTTATTCTTTCATGGAGCGGGTCGCCTCTTTCAATGAGCACTGAAGTAATACCATACTCTAAAAATCTTAAAGCGCAAAACAACCCAGCTGGACCAGACCCAACGATAATTGGTTTTTCCGGTAAAGGGGAAAGGTGAGGAAATGCTTTTTCATCCGTTGGAAATGTTTCCCCCTGTTCAATCACTTCAATCTGATAATTATAGCTAGGGGGGTTACCTCTTTGGGCGCCGCGAGCGTCCAGATTACGGGATAATATTCTAAAAGCTTTTAAACGAGGATACTCTTTAGCCAAATAGTCGTTTAAACTTTTATTAAAATGGAGGTCAAACTTAATTATTTTTGCCATAATACTTAAGTAGCTATCATATGAGGTAAAAAATGCAAATCGAATTAATCATTATAGGAAACGAAATTCTCTCCGGTGACACTCGAGATACCAATGGATCATGGTTATCGAAATATTTAGAAAACTTAGGTACTCAACTGGATCAAATATCTATCATTCCTGATCAAAGAAAATGCATTTTAAGCACGCTATCTCAAGCTACCCATCGTTCTCACTTAATTATTATAAGCGGCGGACTAGGCCCCACAGATGATGATATCACCAAAAAAACCTTAGCTGATTTTTTTCAAAAAGATCTGAAAATTAATAAAGCGGCACAAGAGATGGTAATATCCCACTATAAACGTATTAATCGACCATGGATTCCTCAACACAATCACTATCATATAATCCCTGAAGATTTTGAACCGCTACCAAACCCCGTCGGACTGGCACCAGGACTTTTTTTTCAAGCAGATTCTTTTGTCATCGTCGCTGCCCCCGGAGTTCCGCTTGAATTTCAATCAATGATTAAAGAGGCTATTACTCCCAAAAATTTAATAGATATTCATCCTATGCACCAACTACAAATCAGGACTAAAAATATCGCAGAAGAATTGATTTTCAATGAAGTCAGCGTAGATCTTTTTAAAAAAATTCGTCCGTTTGCCGAAATCTGCTCCTACCCAAGATCCTACGGCGGAGTTGATCTGGTAATTAAATCAAAACAAGATATTGAAGAGCTTAAGGAAGATTTTCTAAACTCTCCACTTCGGCCATATATTTGGCACATAGGAAACCTCTCCCTCCCTGAACTTATTATTCAAATGGCAACAGAGAAAAAAATAAAACTAGGATTGGCAGAATCGTGCACCGGAGGTCTTATTAGTTCCATGTTGACAGATGTAAGTGGCAGCTCTGCTTGCTATATGGGTAGCATTGTAGCTTACTCTTACGAAATAAAAATGGAGATTTTAAAGGTCAAAAAAGAAACTTTAGATCGCTATGGTGCCGTAAGTAAAGAAACTGCATTAGAAATGGCCCAAGGGGCTTTTAATCAACTCAAAGTAGATATCGCAATCGGTACCACCGGAATAGCAGGCCCTTTGGGTGGAACCCATGAAAAACCTGTTGGCACCATTGGTATCGGGCTTTGTACAAAAAATTTTTCTAAAAGCGACCTTTTTATATTCAGGGGTGATAGACTGGGGTTAAAAAAGCGTTTCTCACACGCCGCACTCCACGAGCTTTTGGAAGTAATAAAAACCATTTAAATCACACTTGGCCAAAATCATGGGCAGACTTCTACCAGGCAATTTAATTTTTGATACCTTTTTTCAATAAGTTTTGAATCAACGAGTATTTTGGTCTGGTATTTAGGGTAAAATTTTACCGTAGGCTTATAGCATTGCTTAAGGAGGAAGCCTCTACTCGCCGATAATATATGCAGGAAGGAGAGGAAGTTTTGCTGATACATAATTGTTTGATTCACATAACCAGGTATTTAATATTAATATTGATCGCAACTCAATTAGCCAGCTGTATTAACAGTGGTGGGCCGAACAAAAAAAACAAAACTACTACCAATTCGACTAAGCCCAATTCCCCGGTTTTTGAAAACACAGATTATATCCGCTTTGTCTATCACGACACCAACTATAATGCGGTTTTACCCATTAGTGTATCCATGATTGATACTGTCTATCTTCAGGGAAAGGCGGTACATAATTTCATCAATAACGGCAACGCTTCAGCCGTCTTATGTTTGGTGACCCACTATGAATCCACGATGGCTTCCAAAAAGATTTTAATAAGTGCCCTTCGTCCCGCTAACTTCCTAAATCAAGGCACCAATACCCGGGAAAATTATTTTTTCTTTTCACCTTCAGACTCAACCTCCAACCAATATTTCTGCCAAAAGACCGGTCTGGTAAATGCCATGAGTGTAAAATACCCTGGGCAAAGTATTGCATATTCGCTTAGTGAAATGCAGATGATATCAACTACCTCAATCACTTCTAATTATTTTGCCATCCACGCTGAGGGTGGATCAATGATCACACAAATGGAAATCACTCATCTCTCTTTAAAAATTGACGCTGGTGCTGATGCCACTGACCATAACACCCTTAGTTGTGTAACCACCACCGAATGTAAAAATAAAGGATATGACTGTTGTGCGATGAACCAATGTATCAAGGACAATACACTTAAAGATGGCATTAATACCAGCAGTAGCGAATATATCCAGGCCATTTTGGACATTCAACAAAATCAGGCAACCTTCAAGGATTATCCTAATTTCTTCCATGTTTGTGGAAGTGAGATTGAGGTCACGCCTACGCCAACCCCGACCGTGAATCCAGAAGAGGAAAACACGATCTGGTTGCAAAAATTAAAATATTTATATGAGTGCACCACTCCGCTTGAAGGTGAAATGTCTATTTGCACAGTTACTCACCCAAACGCCCAAACATCAATCTTCTATGAAACCACCAAAGATGATCGGAATTTCAGAACCACTTTGCCGTTTGACTCTCTAATGCCCACTCACAGTATCGTAGAAATTATATACGCTGGCACCACGCTTTTTAAAAGAGGTGAAATCTATAATCCCAGTAACGGCAAATATACCATCGGACAGGGCAATGACACGCTCATTGATTCAGTAGTTGTTTCACTCACCAACGTTCAACCAGGAAGTAATCCTCCTGATTTGGATTTGATATTAAGGTATAAAGTTGATGGTAGCTGTGAGCAAATAAATTCCTTGATCTCAAAATGTAAAAAGCATTATATTCAAGGGCAAAACTCCAATCCAACCAGAGTTGATGACCACCCTACCGGTACAGATCTTTTTTACATTCCCAGTTATGCTGATTTATCCAAATCAATTGTGGTAGAAGTGGATGGTATTACCAAAATTAGAAATATTCACTGGCAATTAGTCAACAGCTCTCCCGCAGCTATTCAATTTATTGGAACCGGTCAACAAGTTTTTGACACCCAAGCTGTTATCATCACTTATTATGTCAGTAATTCGACATTATCTAATGTCCTACAAGCGAAACAAACCGCCTTGGTAGAAATTGATAAAATGTGTAATTGTGGAGGTAAAAATAATTGTTCACTAACTCCAGTTATCACGACTAATCTCGGTATCGAAAGTATTTCAAACTATAAATGTGTGTATCCGGAAAACAATAATCTGCCTGTTCCATTGCAACAAGTAGTCTATCTTAATCCTAAAACGGTTCCAGTGCGCTTATTTGATAAGCAAGGTGTTTCTAAAAAAGAAGCCACTTATGATGTCTCACAAGAGGGTTCCATTTTTAAATATTATAAGGATAATTTACTAAAACCAAATAATCTTTTTGATGTAAATGGTATTTATAAAGATAACATTTATATTGGCTTTAACGAAATATACGGAAGCCTAAACTATCTTACCGACAGTGCCAAGCCAGCCATGGAAATCAGGGTGGAGAAAAATAAAACGTACGATATTTTTGTAGATACAGGAGTTTTTTCATCCTGCTATTTTTGTGGCAGCGATTATTACTCCAACTTGGCCAAGATATTTCCTTCCAACTTTAGCACCTGGGGAGGGGGTTATACTCCTGATCCATCCCAAACTAGCCGTATCAAAACCAGCACCCATCGGGCCGATGACTCTCATTTTGGCAGAAGCTGTTATGTCCCCGCTACCATGATCCCATGGTCACATCGTGCCAGCAGTGACCGCCAACAGCAGCGTCAACGACGTCTGGCCACTCAACATTTTCTATTCGCCAACGGCTATAATAGGGATTGGTATGGATTTGACTATGGTTCAGTCATTGGATCTTTTGATGGCGTCAAATGGTTTGCCATTGGTAATGAAAGAAGAATCAGGGCCGATGGCAACAAATTATACCTGGCGGTCAATGCCTATTTTGGTGATTTGACTATGGCAAATCAGGTTCCGTTTCAAGTCACTATTCAAGACTCGGTTACCACCATCAACACCGGTGAACTTATCGCTTCAGATTTTGAAAACGCCGGAGCTGAATGCCAAAAATACCATATTTGTGAAACTGATAAAGATTGTGCTACTCAACTTGGCTGGAATTATTCTTGTGAAACCATTTCCGGAATTTCTACGAGCTGGCCTTTGTTTGATGAAAATGCGCTAGAGATCCCTGACCAATCACAAACTATCATGCTGACTCAAATTATTAAAAACCTTACGGGTGGTGAAAAAAGATGTGTTTACCGAGGTAGAGGGGCCCCATGCCACACCAATTATCATACCATCTTTAACTCTGCCAGTGGCGGAACAATTGCCTATGATGGTACCAAGTCCATTGGGCTACATAGTTGTGCTCCCAATAGTTATTGCCAAAATTTTAGAAATACTGTGGAAGAAGCAAAATTTAATAATAAAATTGCTCGTTTTGGCAAAACCATAAAAAATGTCAACAGCGACAGTACCAATCCTATGGATGATGTTCACGAGTTTGGTCTAGGAGCTCCGATTATTGGTCGACCTCTCAAATATTTTGGTGACACCACTATTCCCTTTGATGTAGAGGGAAATTTAACTAGCAATAATCTCGTATCACTTTGCCTGCCTGGCAGAGATCCCAGTATACGAACGTTAGTGGACTCCCATCGATCCGTTCCGAATCTTGAATATGCAGGAGATCAGGTTTTAGAAATTGGTATGACTCCAGCTAGCTCCACGGCTGCTCCCAATTATCTTAGTTCTTGTAGTATTTTAAATTCAAGCGGAAACTACTATTATAAAACGACTTCTCACTACACCGGGACTATCCCCTCTTTAAACAACCCTGATTTAGTGAGCCTCTCGGGTGGTCAAGCACTACCGACTAATGCCTTAAAAACTTTTGAGGCAACCAATATGACCGGCAATGAAAATATTGTTAAAGACTTTACCTTGGATGCGATTAAAAGCATTACGCTGGAAGAAAACCGTTGTCTGCGCTCTCCAGGATCTAGTTGTCACACCAATTTAGACTGTGCTCCCTCATGGTATATTTCCAACAAACTCTCAGGGATTACGGCTTCTGATTATGCCTCTATCCTCAATAAATATGAAGTATGGTTCTGGCAAGAAGAACTAGTGTGCTCGCAAGAGTACAATCTAGAAAATAGTTTGTTTAAACTTACTAATAATCGCTGCTGTCGAGAAACCAACCAGAAGCTCACTATCGGAACTTTGCATGGGGATGCCGGAAGCACTGACCCTACCGGGACCAATTTTGTACCAAACGGTATTCCGGGTATTGTCGCTAACCTTGATAGCATGACTAGATACAGTCGTATGAGCACTATCTACAGTGAAATGCAAACCTTGCCGGCTAAATATCCAGTTTTGACAACTGCTACTATAAATCAATGTCAAAGCGGTTCATGCATGAATAAAGAAAATATTAAAAATCAATTTTTTACTTTCAGCAAAACAGCCGAAAAAACTTGCTGTAGTGGTCACTTTATTCGCAATTTTCACACCGACAATGGTGGTGGTCACAATTGGTCTTATTCCAAAATGCAATCCATTAATAAGTCCTCTTTTAATTGCTATAACTGGAGTGTTTGCTCAGGAAGCACGTGTGGCAGTAATTTCACATGTGATCACACAGATCTTCCCGATGATGCTAACTGTCGCATGTATTCAACCAGAGACTCACAAGCCGAAAAAATTTTTGGTTGGCTGGGTACCTTGGAATTAACCGGAATTCCTCAAGTTATGATTAAATCCCAAACCCACGCAGATATTTTATGTAGAGTAAACCCAGACGATCAAACCATGGCCGGTACCACTGCCCCTCCAGGAATCATCACCAACACTATAAATGCTGAAGAGTACTACGATGCTGCCAATCCATCACTTAGATATTTGTCCTCTTTGGATACCAATAATTTTGATAGCAATTTAAAACAAATTTTTTCACCAGATTCAGTTAGCTGTTGTATTGCTGCAGGAGAAAAAGTGGAAGTGGGCAGTGATAAAAACATTTGTTGTACCGGGTATATTAATCCGCAAACTAATCGTTGTGCGCTCCCTGATTTTGCCAACGTTAGCGTCTATCTCAATCGCTACGTATCATCTCATGCGAAAGGTTTATCAGACACTAGCTTTGACGAATATACCGGGTTTATCAAAGAGATCTCCACCGTAAAAACCCTAGGCTGCTCCATTTGTGCATCTAATAAACTCGCTACGGGGATTACTTTGAACAAGTTCAAAGTTCCAGGCCATGAAAATAATAGTTATGAAATAAAAAGATTTTTATCAAGCAACAATTCTAAAACTGATAACTATATAAATCTTGCAGGACTTTATGATGCAGGACTAAGATGGAATACTCACGTTTATTGCTACCCAGAAGATGGTGGTGAAAACTCTGCTTATTTATCAATTACCGAGTGTGAGTAAAATCATAAGTGCCAAGAGAATTCGATAAATAGTAAATCCCCCGAAGCCAATTTTATTGATAGTTGAAATAAAAAAATGAATGGCAAGCATCCCCGTAAAAAAGGAAACCCCGGTTCCTATCAAACAATTTATAAAATCAAAAGCGGGAGCCTCCATCAATTCAGGCAATTTAAAAATAAATCCACCCCAAATAACTGGCAATGACAATAAAAAGGAAAACCGGGAACTTTGCTCTCTGGTGAGCGTAAAAAAACGACCGGTAGTAATCGTTATACCAGACCGGCTTACTCCCGGAAAAATTGCCAAGGCTTGCATCAAACCTATAAAAAAAGAAGCCTTCCATAACATCATTTGATCTATTTTTTGATCAGAGTTTTGGTTACAAACTCTATCCACCCCCCACATTAAAAATCCAAAGACCATCAAGTTAATTGCAATCATCTGAGGTGACCTGCCAAAATCCGAAGCATATTTTTTAATAAACAATATGGCAATAAAACTAATTATGGTGGCAAAAAGCAGGTTAACAACATAAGGATTTCTTTTCTTTTTAAGATTAAAAAGACTAAAAAAATCCAGAAATAATTTCCCCAGATCCCTTTTAAAATAAATCATTACGGCCAGAGCCGTCCCTATATGCATAGACAAATCAAAGGCTACCCCGGGGTCAGTAATCTCTAAAACCTGGGGCAGTAAAGCTAAATGCCCGCTTGAACTCACTGGTAAAAACTCCGTTACCCCTTGAATAACACCATATATAATCGCGCTTAGATAATCCATTTTATTTAAAATACTCCTTATTCCCGACAGTCAAAGCCAGCTTGATACTGCTCATTTTTCGTATAAACTCTTCACTATAATAGCCGCTCTCCTTCAGATTTTTAACCGAGATAACACTTTCATAGCGAGAAAGCACCACTTCTAATAATTTAACCAGTTCCGTATCTTCCCAATTCAAGGCATTCTTTGAGATACTTTTAAAATAATCAACCACATAATCTTCTAGAAGTTTTTTATTACTGTCCACCAAATCCCTCGTGGCAAAGTAATCTAAAATAACCACCGGAGTAAAATCCTCCATAAGTTGAGGAAATTCAAAAATTTCCTCATAATCCATATACCATACAATGCTAGACCAAAATTGTTCTTTGAAATTTTCCCAACTTAACAGAGACGTTGGTTGATCGCTGTAATTAAATTCCAAGACCATTGCATTCTCAGTGTCCATCGGGATCAAAGTTTCATACTTGTTTTGTCTTTGACCGTCTGTGAAATTAAACGTTTGATTAAACCGCAAAAACTCATAGTTTCCTATTTTTTCAAAAGTCACCGTAGGAGTTATACCCTCCGGAATTATCTGGGATATGGTATTTTTGATTTGTACATATCCATTGATAAATGGTCCATTATGAAAAGCATGTTCATAAATATTACCGACATTGATTTTTAGTGAGTCTTCTAAAAGATTTTTAATTTCAAATTTAAGTTTTTCTGAAAAAAAAGTATTTTTACCATATTTAGGATCGTAAGTTTTTACTTTAAAAGGCTCATCCGTTTTTTTAAAAGCTTTCGATAGCACTGGATATTTCATGGAAAAAAGCGGGTTGCCTTTTTTACCAAGAGACAAAAGCTTTAATAGCGAAATCCGCTTGGCAACTTTCAAAATGCCAAAGGTTTTATAAGTCCGATCAAAAATGAGTAAACTTGGAGATATTTTTCGAGCATCCCCATTTGCCACAATTTCAAAATTAGGAAGTAAAATAAATCTTTCATCTTTTAAAGAGGAAAACACATCAAATTTAAAATGGTTGGAAGAAAAATGCTTGAAACTATCAAAATCGTCTTCCTTGGATATTTTTTTTGTACTTGGTTCCTCTTTGTAAATAACTTTAAAATCGTTAATGATCGCCAAATTAAAAAAAAGTGGCGCCACAAAAGCTAGCCCCATGATAAAGAGTAAAAAAAAGGGTGTGATCGCATAGGTGTAAATCCCCCAACCTTTGATAATTTTAGTAACTGATAGTCTTTCTTTCAAGGTTGGCATTCCCCATAAAGGTGGCAGATCAAAAATAACCAAAGGAGTGAAGCCGATTTCTAAAACACATCGAAAAACTCCCCCCAGTCTATTCCAAATAAACCCTTTGCCTCCTCGCAGTCCTAAGAGCCACTGCGAAAAGCTTACTCCAAAAATAAAAGTCGTATACATGCGAATTAGAATATAGAGGGCATAGATCATAGCTACACTGATTACCGATTCCCAAAACCAACCATTCACTAGATCAAAATATGGTAGCGTCTTTAATACCTGTGAAACTTGATGAGTTATTCCGACATATGCTTTAAAACTTTGGGCATAGAAATGGATTGAATAAGCAAAAACCAAATCCCCTAAAAAAGCAATAAATCGAACCAGGCCTCCTGCCACAAAATCATCAACACGTTTGATTTTGTTCCCCATGTTCTTCTCCTTGATAAACTGCCCATTTTTCAAGGCATTTATACCCTAAGTTTCCAAATGATTTCGCTATTTTTATTATATCATTTTAGTCCGATTATCCCATAGTTAGCGGCATTCGAAAAATTTTAATTCAAATTTTAAAAAAATACCATCCTGATTTTTTTGCTCAGGTATTAAAATAAACATTAATCAAGGATATCAACTAATGTTTATAAAATAAAACTCCTAACTGCCGAAAAGCAGGTGTATGAGAGTAAACAGAGGTAGCTTAGTGAAACCAATTAAAAAGATTAAGAACTGGATAAGAGTGACCACGACCTATGCCGTTTTACTGAGTTTAATTATCTATCCCATGGAGCTGATAGCACTAGATGGTGACACTACTCGCACTATTGGTGGCATCATCAATCAATTTGGCCAACAAATGCAACAGCTACAGTCCCTGCAATATGACAATCAGGCCCAAATGGCTTCCCTGGCCCGTGCCCAACAACTGATGGCAGCCAATGCTCCCTCCTCGGTCATCTCTTCTCGTTATTTTCCCAAATGTGCTCTACCACCTGATAATCAACTACCGCCACCCAATGTTTGTGAAAATTTACAAACCCAGGCAGATATCGTATTGGCCCAGCAAATGACATTTCTAGGCCAACAACAAACTATCTTTCTCGACATAATGTTAAATGGTACGGGTGATTCCTCCCCTAATAACGCGGGGATTGCTTGTATGGATGAAGCTTTAAAACGCCACGCTCAACTCTTCACCAGCAAAATGAATTCACTGGAAAGTTACCGAACTAAGTACAATAAGGAAAAACAGATTATTAAAAAAAATCTGCAACCACTACTCGACAAGATGGATGATCTTCACTACGAAGTGGCTGGCGGTGATCCTAAAAATGAAAAGCAAAAAAGTTTTAACTTTGAAAAACTTTTTACCGGAACTGCTTGTCAGGGCATTGTGGATGCCACCCACTACATTAGCAAGAAAGGGATTCGAGGAGTCAGAGATGCTTTAACCACACCTACGCCAGATTCAAATGGAAAGAGTCTCTACGGCAATGCTTCTAACTTGCTGTCTGATAAAGATAAATTAAAGGCCCAGGTAGAAGTGCAAATTCAAAGACTCGTAAAACTGGTCAATACCTACGGTCCTGGCGAATTCGATATTAAAGACGGTTATCTTGATCGAGGGGGAGAAACGGTATTTTACGAGATGGGACTTGCCGTCGCACGCCAACAAGACATTCTAACCAAACGCCATAAACAAATTAAAGACCAATTGGCAAAAGATTTTCCTGGTTATGAACTCCCGGCCCTTGATCGTCACTTCATGACCAATGTGCAACAGTTTGCTACTGAAGCCAAAGATTATTTTAGAAAAAAGATGGTCCATGATTGCGTAACAATGAAGGATCAAACCGGGGTAGGACTTACCAACCAACAAGTCCTTTCTCTTTTAGATTTTCCAGGAAATTCCAACAGTCCTACTGTGAAAAATTACAAAACGGAACTTGATGGTATATTATCTAGAAATTCTTTTATCGAAGATAAATTAAACCAAATAAAGGCCCTTGATCAGAAATATGGCAACGACGTTATCCTTAAAGGTTCATTTGCCACCCTAAAGGGGAATACTCCCAAAACTCCCTACGCGGTTTATTTATCAATTGTTAATCAATGTTCTAAATCCAACGGGCCATTAGAAGGCACCAATGCTTTTTCTACCAAAGAAGGAGCGCGAGATGCTAGAAGTGGTATGGAAAAAGTAAAAGAAGGGGAACGCTTAGTAAATGAAATTAAAAATTTAGGATCTCATTTCACCACTGATTTGGCCAAAGAAATCAGGGAACGTACGCTTAATTGTGGAGGGGGCATTAATCAAACTGCTGCCAGTTGTAATACAAAAACCCTGACTCCTGAGTCTATAGGATTTTGTCTGGATAATGCTGTTAAATGTGCTACGCGAGTAAAGTCTTGTCAGTCCTTGGCCCAAAAGCATATCGAAGATAGAGTGACTCAGATAAAAAATGTCGCTGGTACATATAATCAAAATGTCCTAGCTTTCACTGCTGAAACAGAAAGAACACTTAACGTTTTAAAGACCCAAGTTTTTCAAGATATGGCAGTTTTCGCCGCTCAATTTCCCGAAGTGAACATCCCTCTTCCAGAAGATCTCTTTGTAAAACTACCAGAAAAAGTTATGAGTCCTTACGACATTGACCTGCTCGGAGATGTCACCGGTAAAAAGAAATTCTCCTTTATGGACGATCTTTCTGACAACATTGGAAAGCTCATGGAGACTATCCAAAAAGTAAATGATGACATTCAAAGTGTAGGTAAAGCAGGCGGATATGTTGATAAAACCAGAAAGAAGTTAAAAGAAAATCAACGCAAGTGGGATGATTTCAGGACACTTTGTTCGGATAAAATTGCTGAAATTGATATGAATCAAAAGCACATGAAAGAAGAAGCCAAAAGAGAACAAGAAGAGCTACAGAAAAAAATGTTCGAGGAAATTAACGATAAAAAACGATATTGTACCAAATATCATAGTCTGAATCGACCTCACCCAGGACCTGGATGTGATCAAGAAATTCAAAGTCTCATTGATGGTCTGGATGACGTAGCAATCGCCATCAAAGATCCAGACCAAGTTCTGTATAACTTAAATTCCTATAAAACTATTTGCGACAAAATTAATAACGAAAAAGATGAAAATGAGGATGATGCGATCAAGCAACTCAGCCTTCCTAAACTTTGTTTGAATAACGATTATAGTTTTGAAGCCCTGAAGAAAGGATTAATCAAAAAACTGCTTGCCATGGCACCCGAAGGAGTCAGCAAACAGGAAATTTTAGACTATCTAAATGAGGGCACCGAAACTGAACCTAATAAAGACACTGCGAAAGCAGACAAAAATAAACCTTCGAAAAAGAAAAAATTGTTTTCAGGTTTTGACAAACTTAATAAGAAAAATGGAAGTGATGATGATGAAGACGAACTTACCTTAACTGGGGAATATTATTTTGACCAAAAACTAAAAGGGTTAAAAGATTTTTTCATGCAAGCAAAAAGTCATGCGGATCAAGACCAGACTTTGAGTTCAAAAGAATTCCATACCAAAGAAATTAATAATTATGATAAATCCGGTGATATATCAGATGAAAAAATTAAAAAAGATTTGAAAGATTTGCAAGAAAAAATTGACCATATCAATGACGGTGCAACCACTACACCTAATAACCTAATAATTTATAACAACGTTAAGGAACTGATAAATGAAGCTAACAAGGCATTTGAAGCTGACAATCTTGAAAAATTAAACCTGAAATTAAGTTCGATTGCCTCAGCTTTAAAAGATGATCCGATGAAACCCGAAATACACACTATGTCCAGTGATTTAGCCAAAAATATTCAAAAACGCGTTACCAATAAAGATACTCTCAACGATAAAAATGATGCTAAAGAGAAATTTGTAAAGATGCTCAAACCTGGTGATAAAGATGCTTGCGCTATTTTACAACGAGAAATTGTCGTAGATTTAGCCCAAACTTGTCTTAAAAAAAAGGATGATCCTCTGTCTTGCTATAAGGAAAAAGAAAAAGAGGCTTTCGTTGACGGTGAAGGTGTATCTCTGGCCTCTAGAAATCTTAATGTGCAATTGCAAAATTACATGCTGCTTCCGCTGGAGCCTCCGTTTTCCGAAGTATGGGAAGGGATGGGTGAAAACCTACATGGGACATGTATAGGTGAAGATGATATGCAAAGAGGATTTATGAACGACTCTCAAAGAGGGTTTAGCACACCAATAGATCAATGGGGTGCTCAAACACACGGGAGATAATAAAGATTTATTATGATGAAAAATAATAGGTACGCTCACATTCTTATTTTCAGCTTTCTTCTAATCCTAGAGGGATGCATTTCCAACTCTGGAAAAGGAAAGCGAACCGTCAACGGCCAGGTGGTTAATAATTCCAGTACCGTGGATAAATTTCATGGACGAGTTCTACGTGACAATCCGGTAATCTTAAGTGGGAACTATAATTTACCGGCGGATACGAAAATTGGCAAATATCTCTTACATGCCCAGGATTATATCACCAGCAACAACACCCTGGTGGGCAGTTGCCAGGATATCACAGACATTAATAATCCTTGCTACCGGGTTTATCAGGATCAATACTCTCCCCCTCTCATTTCCAGCGACTATAAATGGGCCTTTCCTGCCGAGACTTTAGAATTTAATCAAGTCCACACCTTTTATCACATGGGAAGACTCATTGAAACTTTTCAGGCCAATCTAAATACTTATTATAAACTTCTTCATCTGGATAGTTTTGGTAGTCAAAAAACTCCCAGTTATTATACCTCCATTCCCTACTCGCTTTACGCGGAACTCGGACATTGGGGATCGCTTACTACTTTACAGGGGTATTCAAATTCCGACGTAGAAAATAATTCTTCATTTTCACCATCAGATTTTTCTATTCATATGGGCTACTTGAAGAAATATCCTCAAGTTAAAATGGTCCACGATCCCAGCATTATCTATCATGAAACTGGACATGCAGCAATCAACGTACTCCTTAACCTAAGAAATACAGCTCATGGAAGTAATGCTGATCCTCTCTATGAATCAGAACTAGGATACCTGCAATACGATGAAGGTGGCGCCATTAACGAAGGTTTAGCGGATTATTTTGCTTATACGATCAATAAGCGAACTGAATTTTCTGAATGGGCATTGGGCCTTTTATCCTTGTCACGACCGCTGAGTGAAGATAGCTTTTTGCATATTCCTGGAATCTCAACTGATCCGGCAGAACGGCTTTCTTATCCCGCTTACCTCACCTACGACCCCAATGAACCGGGTGTGGTTTTTGAAGAAATTCACGTTTCTAGCATGATTATCACGCATTACTTAGTGGCCCTAACTGAAGATTTCATGAACAAGTGTTATCTGTCAAAACCAAACGCAATTGCATATGTCCACAACGTTATAAGCGAAACTCTGGCAGAGCTAGGGGATCTAACATCCACAGGAAATTCCAATCCAGCTTTTACGGTCAATCTTTCTAGTCCCTATTCTCATGACTTTGCCCGCGTAGATGGTAGTATAAATTATTTTAATTTTTCTCAAACTCTTGCTCGAAAACTACTCACCATGTATGCTTCCGGTAACCGCTGCAATGGATATAATTACTCCAAAGATAATATTGAAACTCTCCTGGATGCTTATGGTCTACTGCTTTTTTCCACTTACAACGACAATGGTGGAAACGCCGTTACTGGACACCTTGGAACCAATACTTCCATCACCCCATCCAATCGTTTAAAAGCAGTCACGATTCCAAAGAGTAAAATCAAACTAGTCAGTGGTGATGGATTAGTTTCTGGCTTTATTTTTGATGATCGAACCGAAATGCAAAACGCTTTAAAAAATTTAACCGGATCTTTACAGGCCACGGAAATCTCCCCATATATCAAATCCAGTCTACCTCGTAATAACGGCAACGGAAAGGTAAGCCCCGGCGAATTGGTCGGGATAGCTTTTAATTTATTTAACAGTTCCAACACTGACATGGGCGGTATCCAATTACTGGCCAACGATTGGGACCATATGAAAAACGATAAACCTTGTAATACTTTCGAAGATAATTTTCCCCAAAGTGCTGAGGGCGCAGCTGACTCATCTGCTGAAGCTAACCCCTCGTTAGTGCCGGGGGATTGTAATTACATAACCAGGACCTTGGGGAATGAAGCTAACGAAGATCTCTACCCTGTTTGCATGGTGGAAATAGGCGATGACGATGCCACCAAATGGGCAGGCCAAGAAAAACTCAGACAAAAACTGGGTTTGGAACCTCATCTGTGTTTAAGCGGAGATGCCACCAAAACCCGTGACTGTTTTGTTAGAATATTAAAAGGCGCAGATCATGCATGGTTTGCCAAAATCAATGCAAATAAGTCATGGGAGGATTCAGCACCACGAGCCAAGGATAAAAACACTCCCGCATTTAATTATTCCAACATCATCTTTTTTGAAGTCAGCGAACATATTCACCCCGGAACTACCTTTAATTGCCGTATGCGGGTGAGGTTTTCCAACTGTAGTGATTGTTTCACCGATACCGCACGAAGCGATCTCGACAACTATTTGGATTATGAATATACCGGCAATCGCCCCTATAAGATTATCAATTTTCAATTTGTGGTGACAGATTAAGATATGAAGAATTTATTAAAAATAACATTACTGGTTGTTTGTGTAGTTGGAGTTTATTTTTTATCTAAAATAATTTTTAAAACAGATGTCCCAACGATTACTTATAAAAAACAAGATAACCAGATAACTTCTTATCAAAGTACCCCGGAAGAATTAGCAAAAATTAATCAAAACAAACCAGTTAAAAGAACTCCCGCCTCTTCTAATAAAAAAATTCCAAAATCAGAACACCGAAACTGGGAAAGAACTTTATCTAGCGAATTACTAAAGTTTCAAGAAAATAATACCAAAGTTATTATTCAAGATTTAGAGATCCTGACTCTCATGGATAAAGGCAGACCTAGGTTCGCACAAAAAATCATTATCACCTATCTATATCCCAACAATCGCCAATCCGGGGCCACCGCTCTCGTTGATTTAGAAAATGGTAAAATTATAAGAGTCTGGAATCGAACCAAACATGAAGATTTAAATCCTAAGGCTAATCAATTAACCCCCACTAACCTCTAGCGAAACTTATACTAAACGCTTTTCTCCAAAAGCTGCGCTTCCAGATTTTTGATGACTTCATCATCAATTTTAGGCACTAACGCAACTGGATCTTTATCTAGCTTCATACCATTTTTGAAAATATCATCAAGGATTTTAATGTCACCACCATAGAGTTTTTTAATATCAGTCTCATCTAAGACTGAGTGAAATAAATCCAAAATATTTTTTGATAGCAGCGGCAAATAAGGTGAAAACAAAACTCCCAGGGTTAAAATATACTGAGCACTCCAAGCAATGGTTCTTTGGGCCTCATCCATATCTGTTTTTACACTCGCCCATGGCTGTTTTTCAGAGAAATAATTATTGGCATCATGTCCTATACTCATAACCAGATCAAGACCTTTTCTAATTTGAATCTCATCCAGAAAGGTATTATGCTCTTTTAGTTTTTCTTGTAATTTTTTTCCATAGTCACTACTTGAAAAGCCACTAAAATACTTTGCGCTTAGACCTTCCGGCCAATTTTTCTTATAAAACTTCATGGCCCGATTAACCAGATTTCCAATATTATTGGCCAATTCCCCATTCACTTTAAGTTTGAAATTTTCCCAAACAAAACTTGAATCACTAGTTTCTGGAATTAAGGAAATTAAATAATAGCGTAGTGCAGTTGATCCAAATTTATCAAGAGCATCTTTAGCATCCACATACCAACCACTGGATTTAGAAAATTGCTTTCCGAGCAAATTGACATATTGATTGGCCGGAACATCGGTGGGTGGATTGATAAACCCCGTTGCCATTCCCATTATCGGAAAGATAATCGTATGGAAAATAATATTATCCTTACCAATAAAGTGCAAAATTTCCGTATCTTTATTTTTCCACCAGTCTAAAAGATAATGTTCGTTTGATTTTATCTCTTCCAAATATTTTTTGGTATTACTTACATAGCCAATCGGTGCATCAAACCAAACATAGAGTTTTTTACCGCAGGCTTCTGCCAGTGGTACATCAATCCCCCAATCCAGATCACGACTAATGGCCCGATCAACCAGTTCTTCTTTAGTCAGCGAATCCACATAAGGCCAAACCGTTTTACGCCATGAACTCTCTTTGGTTTCAAACCATTTTCTAAACTCTTGGTGGTATTTGGAAAGTAGCAAATAATATTGAGTGACGGTAACTTCTTCAATGTTAGTACTTTTGCAAATCTGACATACAGGATTTTTTAATTTCGCCGGTTCCACCCAGATTCCACAATTAGGACATTCATCCCCTCTGGCTTCGGTGTACCCGCATTGGTAACAGGTTCCCGTGACAAAGCGATCAGGCAGATGGTTTTTGCAATCATTACAAAACAGTTGCTGATTATCTTTAGTGCCGACCAATCCTTTTTCATATAATTCTAAAAACCAACGTTTAGTTTCCTCAGCATGATATTCAGTGCTGGTTTGTCCAAAATAGCTAAATTCAATCTCATATTTATTCATCAATTCAAGATGTTCAAGATGCCAGGCATCCACGTATTCCTTGTAAGGTTTTTTTTGCTTATTCGCATTTAACATAATGGCAACCCCATGTTCATCTGAGCCACAAATAAAAAGGGTTTCATGATCATGAAGTCTTTTATGTCTAACGATTATATCCGCCGGTATATAAGCACCCGCCAAATGTCCAAAATGGAGTGGCCCATTGGCATAAGGAAGTGCCGAAGTAATGAGATATTTTTTCTTTTTCATGTAAGATCTCCAGATCAACCAATAAGTTTTTTAAATATTTTTTCGCTACTTTGTTCCAAATCTTTGTGAAGAGAGTTTCCGTGGCTATCCATCGTTACGATAACAGGAAAGTCCTCCACCTCAAATTCCCACATTGCTTCTGGAGAACCAAACTCTAACAAATGAACTGAATTGACTTTTTTGATGCGAACAGCATAGACTTGCGCAGCTCCACCAATGGCATGAAAATATACGGCACCAAAATCGCGAAGTGCTTCCAGAGTTTTGGTTCCCATGCCACCTTTACCAATCACGGCTACCAATCCATGCTTTTTAATGATATCAGCTTGGTAAGGTTCTTCCCTAATAGAAGTGGTTGGTCCTGCGGCTTTTACAATATAGCGACCAGCTTCATCTTTAATCACCACCGGCCCTGCATGATAAAGGATTTGACCATTTAAATTCATAGGCGAATCATTGCCATCGTATAAATATTTACAGACGGCATCCCGCCCAGTCACGATCGTTCCACTGAGGTGAACTATATCTCCCACTTTGAGTTTTTTAATTTCATTGCGATCAAAGGGCGATTTTAACAAAATCATCTATAGATCCATTTTTTTATGTTCATATCGTTATCCAAAATAATTCCTTGCCGACGATGGGCCCAACACATATACGAGACAGACACAAAATAAGAAGCAGGTAATCTATGAAGAGGTGCAATTTTTACTCCCAACAAGGTCGTCTTACCGCCAAACCCCATGGCACCAATTCCCAGTTGGTTGGCATCGGCCAATATTTCTTCTTCCAACTTTTTTAATTCCGCAATTTGGTTTTCATCATTTAAAAAACGCAGTAATTGCTTTTTACTGTGGGCATATCCTGTGGAGCGATCCCCACCAATACACACGCCTAGTATTCCAGGAGAACATCCCTTTCCTTGCGCATTTTTAACAGCATCCAGAACCGCTTTTTTAACTCCAACTAAATCCCTGCCGGCATCTAAGCTAATATCTGGCAGAGAATATTGGGCCCCCACATTTTCACATCCTCCACCTTTTAACATTAATTTAATTTCCAGTGAGCCGGTCTGGTTTTCTTCATAATAAAAACCAGGGTGACCAAGACCTATATTATCACCAGAATTTAACCCGCTTAAACTATCAACGGAATTTTGTCGAAGTACGCCTTTTTTGGTGGCCAAAATTACCGCATCTATCGCAATTTTTTCAAAACTCGTTCGATCAAAGTGTTGGGGATGATTGATATAAAAACTGATAGTGCCCGTATCTTGGCAAAGTGGAGCGATATATTTTTTCGCTAACACTCGATTTTCTTCAATGATGTTTAAAGCATAGGCAGCAGAAGATTTCTCTCGTTCATTTTTCTTTGCAAGGTCCATGGCCATAGCTACATCGATGGGTAATTCACTGGAAGTTGATTCAATCAAAAGTTGCAAAGAATTATATAAATTGGGGGTCATTTCGCTTGCTTTAATCATTCATTTTTCTAACATATTGCTAACGTTTTGACCATAAAATCATAATTTTATCGTTAGATAATTCCCTGAAATTAGGTAAAAAGATGCAAAGATTGGAGTCTTTTTCTAATAATTTATTTCCAAATAACCGATCAATAAAACAGGAGAGTTTTAAAAAAATGTATGACTTGGAATGAATATGTCAAAAATTAAATATATTTTGATTTTTACACTATCAGTATTAATTACTATCGTTTTGTTAGGATCTGCTCCAATCCAAAAATCACAAGAACAAACTGCAAAAAATTGTCAACAACAGATAACTGAGCTTTCTAACGAGTACCATAAAAGCTTTGCAACTTTGCAATCTAAACACACTATTTTGGAAGGCGAAATAGATGAGAAGATTTTTGCCAATGGTCTTTTGGACATCAATAGGCACTACCAAGCTTTTCTATACGAAGTGTCTTTGAAAAAAATTGATAATTCCAAAGAACTTAAAAATTTTCTTGAATCAAAACTCAACACTATTGCCATGATGAGTACTTTCACTCATTTTATAGATTATCTAGGCCAAGATAAACAAATCGCCATTGATCATGCTAAAGAGGAAAATGACCAGGTGTTAGAAAAATTCTTTGCTGCGGAAAGGGAAAAATGCCAAAAACACATAACCGATGCTTTAGGACAAAAGCAGTGCAGTGACGATTATTTATCCAAAACGGTGCCGGCCATTACCTTCTTTTATAAGCGATATAAACACTCTTCCACTGATCCAAAGGAACGAAAAGCCGATCTAAAACTTTACCAAAAAGCTTTGCACCAAAATCTTCCAAGCTTTGATAAGCATTTATCTCCTATGCATTTAACCTTGGAATTTATGAAAAAGCTAGACCAAGAAAAAGTAAGCAAAAAAAACCAATATCACTTCACCCGCTATAAAAATAATCTTTCTTTAAATGTCACAACTCACAAAAGTGCATATGTCGAATCTCGTTATGGGGACCTTGATTTAATCTCTAAACATTATCAGAGTAATAAATCACCCAATCCCGTCCGTGAAAATTATTTATTTGCTCAGCTAAAACAAAACGCCATCAATACTCCTGATCAAGACCTAGACTTAAATCCCTTTTTTAAAACCACCATCAATGAAATTTATTCCCACGTTCTCAATGAACTTGGTTGCTTTAACCAAGAATTAACTCCTACTAAAAAGGAATACCCTCCCGCCATTTTCAAAATGAAAGCGCCCAAACAATGTTTGGAAGAATATGCTAAAATGAATAAAGCGTACGCCCCTAATTCCAGCGAATTACTCGAAAAAATAAATAAAATGAATCTGGACTTTTCAAATAGAATATCAGCTCTCGACTGTAAGAAAAAACCAGAAGTCATACCATCTAAAACTAAAGATGATTGTTTTACAGTAGTTGATCAACCATTAATAAATTTTGCAGAAATTAATCTCCGTATTGCACAACACCCTAATACCAAATGGGCAGTTCCCTTAGATTTATTCGAACAACGAGTCACACCGATTGAGAAAGAAAAAAAATATCAAAAGTTTCAAGACTACTTCGAAGAACGATGGGGCGAATATAAAACACTTTCCAAAAAACCAAGTGCCACCCTGGCTGAGCTAGAAAAAGAATATCAAGCTTCCAAAGAATATTTTAAAAAACTTTGGGATGAATATTTAAAACGATCTAAAGAACAAAGTGCCAACCCAACCAAACCGGAACAAGAATATCAAAGTTTTCAAGATTACATTAAGGCACAATGGGGTGAATATATAAAACTTTCTAAAGAGCCAAATGCCTCTCCAATTGAACAAGAACAAAAATACCAAACTTTTCAAGAATACTTAAAAAAACACTGGGGTGAACATATAGAACTTTCCCAAGAACCAAGTTCTAGTCCGGCCGAACAAATTAGCTCTACTCCACCAGAAGAGGAAGAAGACGTCATTATTTCAAACCAAACTCAATCATTGCCAACGGTAGAAGCAACAGGAGATCTCCCTCCCAAAGCACCATCACCAACATCTAAACCAAACGAAAAAGAAGAAGAACTCCTTAATTTATATGAGCCCCCTAAAGATGATCTGCTACGTACTCCTATAAGACATCTAGTGGATCGAAATGGTAAGCATATAGCTAGTGGAAGCGTATCTCAACTATCCAATAAATATCATATTACAATAGACCCTGCTACCGGGAAACTACTCTTTAAACCTCGTCGAGGCATGTGGGATCTCCTCAATGGAGCATTACCCAACACCCAACTTTATCAATCCCCCCAGCGATATACCTCGATTTGGGTGGGTGAATTATCCGGTCTCAATAAAGGTACCATCAACCGTCAAGTGATGTACTCCCAGTTAGCAATTCAACAAGATCATTGGGCAAGACAAATTTATAATATTCAAAGCATGCTTAACTGGCAGCCCTACTCCCCTTATGCATATAATACTTATACCGGGCTTGATTTAAGTTATAAGAGTTCAGATTATTCAGACTATACCAAGCAATATATTCGTGACCGCGGACTACCCTATCTTAACGAATATTAACCAAAAAATGGGCACTTTTTTCCGATAAATATTCTTTACTTTTTTCTTCTTTTAATTTTGGTATTTTTTACGCCAAATTTCCTTAACCATTTCAATACATTACCCGCTTTTTTTAAAAGCCCAAAAGGCTGTCTCTTTTTGTCCATTTTACAGGGTAAAATAGTCTTAAGCCTTGGATTTCTCTGGTAAATAATTTGGAAATTCCATCCGATAAGTTGGAAGAAGGAGTCTGGGTTTTTTATGTTTAAAAGTCTCATCATCTTAATATTCATTGTACTTATTCTTTCTGGATGTCTACCCAGTTCACCGGGTGGAGGCAGAAGAAAAAGTTCTCAAAATCAAGCGGTTGATTCTGATATGGTTACTCCTGATTATACCAGCTCTGATTTAATCTATTGGTACGCAGATAAACGCTATAACAATTCCATAACCATTAATCAGGACAGTTTGAATAAAATTTATATTCAAGGAAAAAATGTCAATAATTTTTTATCTGCTCTTGGTTCTAACAACACCTATAATTATTCGCAAATTTTCTGCGTCGTTGCCCAATACTCTAACCCTTATTCCAAAGACCAGCTGCGGGTGCGTGCAGTGCCCATGACCACTAACGCTGGCGGTACGATAGAAAGATTTTTAAGATTAGATCTCTCGGAAAAAACCACTAATCAAACCACCTGTCTAGGCGACATCGACAGCTTGGAACAAAAAACTATTTCCTCCATAGTTTCTTTGAACAATCAATTATACATTGGCACCGATCAAGGTCTTTATATTTCTAACGACGGTGGATTGACTTTTAATAATCAAACGACGGTAGATGGACTCGGGAGCAACCAGGTTAACGGCATATTTGTAACTAATCTGGGCACCATTTACGTGGCCACTGAAAATGGACTTTCTTATTCTTTCAATAATGGAGACTCCTTTGCCACTTGGAGTATTTCTGATGGACTCGGTTCTAATATTGTAAAAGATGTTTATGTCTCACTAACAGGTACTGTTTTTGCGGCCACTGCTAGTGGACTGTCATTTAAAAAAACCACGGATGCTTCTTTTAGTAATAGAACTACCGGCAACCAATTACCGACAAACTCTATCAATTCCGTATTTGTAAACGCATCAGGAATTGTGTATGTCGGTACCAATCAAGGTCTCGCCTATTCGACCGATGCTACCGTAGCAAGCTTCTTAACCAAAACTACCACACACGGACTAGGTAGCAATGTGATAAATGATATTTTTATTTCTGGCACCAACGTTTATGCAGCGACCAGCGACGGGTTATCAATTTCTACCAACAGCGGCTCTACATTTAACAACAAAACTACTCTAAATGGATTGACCAGCAATCAAATCAATGCCGTAAGCGCCAGCGGAAATAATATCTATGCAGCGACCCCAAATGGATTGGCCATTTCACTTAATGCCGGTACCAGCTTTACCAACAAGACTACGCTCCATGGGCTCAGTTCCAATACTATACTGGACGTAACTAGCAGTGGTACTCAAATTTATGGAGCTACTGACCAAGGATTTGTCTACTCTAACGATCTGTCAGGTACTACTTTTTTGGCCCTGAAAGCAACAGCCTCCGCGTATGATTTACTCGATCTTTGTCCAAGTTGTTCCACCATATTGACTTCATCCAAGCTAAATATTTTCTACTCGAAAGCTAACCGCATAGCAAATTCTACCAAAGTGGCTGCGACTGCTTTAAGTCTGGATGAACTAAATTTAAAAATCGATACTACCAATTCCACCCTTAACGACCCGATCCTTTGCACCTTAGATGGTTGTCAAAGTAAAGGTTATGATTGCTGTTTGCAAGGACAGTGTGTGCATGATGGACTTTTAAAACCCAGTGCTATCTACCACTCTGACTATTCCCAAGCGATGGCAGATACTTTAGTCAATCCGAAAAATTTTACTCGTTGGCCAAATATCTATTATGTGTGTGGATCAACTCCTCCCAATCCAACCCCCACCCCAACTGCAACTCCTGATGCCCAAGCAACTGCTAATGCTCTGTTTGAACAACATAAGAAAGAATATAATTGTCTCGAGGGTGGTAAATTAGAACCTCCCAATTATACCAATTGCACACCCAATCAAAATTATACTTCCTGGGATTTAATTAGAAGAAACGTGTGGGCCAGATGCGGTTGTGTAGCTGACATGGCCACCCCAGGCCCAGATGACCCAAGACCTTATTGCCCAGATATTGGGCTAAAAGCAGTCACCGACATCAATGAAAATATCACAGCAGTTATTTGTGATATTCCTCAACCTTCTCTGGAACCAACTCCGTTTCAACAGTTAAAACAGATTCTTTTAAACCGATCCGTTCCTCACCGTTTTTATGCAGGTACAGAAGGACTTAATAGATATAATAAAACTGTTAAAAAAGGAGATCCGGTCGATGACCTCTCCACTTTACAAGGATCAAGTAGTGCTCCAGCCGTAGAGGGAACTCCTTTCATGTATCTGGATAAAAGCAGAAAATTTGCTCCCATAGATGGACCATATAGTATGAATGCTATTTTAGGACAAATGTCTTTGCTACTTGATGAAGCTCTACCAGCTCAAGTCGTCAACGTAGAACATGATCAAATTTATATCATAAGTGCCTTGCAGGGGGCTTACTATTCATCCTGTTCAGGATGTTCTAAGGATAGCTGGTTTGAAACATTTACCGCTTTTCCGGTGACCTATGACGGCGCTGGACTTCGTTCCATTGGACACTCTACGCAAAGAGATGGGCTGGATAATAATTTAAGTTTTGGCAACTATGAGGATACAATTTTCGGTAGGGCCTGTTTTATACCACCAACCATGATTCCTTTTTCCCATAAGAAAAATACCAATTTACAAACCCAAAGATTAAATCGACTACAAACCCAGGCAGCTTATTTTGTTAATGGTTATAAGCGTGACTGGTTTGGATTTAATAAAGGTGCTGTCATTGGTTCTTTTGATGGGGTAACTTGGTTTGCTATTGGTACTGGCAGAAGAGTTCAGGCTACCAGTAACAAATTATATCTGGCCATAAACGCTCCTTTTGGAGACGTAGCTGATTATAGCTCGACCACCGTACAAATTATCGTAGATAATGGAGGTAACAGCGTTTCTTCTTTTGACTATGACCCAGCTCTTATAGTTGACAATCCTTTACAAAACAAAGGTGCCACCTGTCAGTCCTATCACCAATGCACTAAAGATACTGATTGCATAACTCGTCTGGGCTGGGAATATGTATGTGGAGATGTTTCCAAGCTAAAAACCACATGGCCTGTATTTAGTGATAAATCACTTGAAAGTGTTAATACTCAACATGACAGCCTCACTATTATGGACATTCTTCAAGGTGAATTTCCCACGGGGAGTATGAAAAGATGCGTTTATCGAGGAGCGGGTGCCCTTTGCAAGGCCAATTATTCAACTATTACAAATACCGAAACTCGAAAATTGCTCACCTGTGCTCCGAACTTTTATTGTGCCAATATTCAATCTGATGAGTTTAATGATCGAGTTGCCAGAGAACTGGCCACACTCAAATATACTAATATCCAACTAGGGCAAGAAGCGGATGTTTTGGGCAGACAACTAAGTTATGTAAATGCCAGTGAAGAACTCTCTGACGTCATCCGAAGTAATATCTCCGAAAGTACTAAAATATATTCCTCTGATAGCGATGATTTTGGATTATGCCGACCAGGTAAGGCCATTAATAGTGCCCAGGGCCAGCCGATTAATCAACTCACCCAACACCAGTCTAAAGATGCAGCAGGAAGAACGGATTATATTAATCAGATTGCATCGTGTAATTCTAATTCCATTGCTAGTATTCTGGGAAATGATCGGGTTTCCACTTGCCCACTTATTGATGAGACTACTGGTAACTATATTTTACTAACGACTGATTTTACTATTAACAATTATATAGGGCTTCACCAACAAAACTCCTGCCAAATGGAATCTCAACACAACACGAGCGGAGACTTTGAATCCACTTTTAAATTTATCGAAGCCGCTACTATTTCTAACGTCGTATCGCTTACCCCAGATCGCCCCACCATCGTCAAAGATGCTTGCCTAAGACGGGCAGGAGCAGTTTGCCATACGGATCTGGATTGCTCTCCTAATAAACTCCATGAAAGTTTTGCGCAAGACGGTTATCCCCCAGAACTCTTTGGCGGCACATCTGCCGAAAGAGAATATTGGAAGGAATCACTGGTATGCGGTCAGGCTGCCCCCAAGCCGTCTCTTTATGCCACCAATTATTACACCTACGACATGGGACTAAATCGCTGCTGTAGAGCTATTGGTGAAAAAATGACCATGTATACGTCGTTTGATTCGCTAAATCTTTTTAATGTATCTTTCCAAGATATCATGAGAAACAATACTGCTTTAAATACCGCGAGTTTGCCAAAAGATAATCCTCGAGCAACCGGTCGTTACTCACGTTTTACGGTAGCCTATCCTTTGGGAACGCCGTCCACTTCAGCTCCTTACGCCGAAGTTCCAAGGATTGCACAGAATGTAACCCCCAGACAATTTCAGTGGAAAACTATTAATGACACCGGCAAAAAAACCTGTTGTGGTGGAAGTTTCATCCGTCTATTCGCTGATCGCACTCACAATTGGTTGCAGTCTTATAAAAAATTAGAATTTGATGCCACCAAACTAAGGTGTCTCAATTATCAAAATACTCTGGCCTTCCTGGATAATGATGATCCGGTGGCCCATAATATTCGCCAGCTTAATTACGATCAAGATTATCCCAACTTATGTAAACATCCCCACTACGGCGACCCGGAACAAAATGGTGGTTGTGTGCAGATTGGAATTGTTGCTTCTGATGAGTACACGCTTACTCCACCTGCTGAAATCTTTATTCCGGCTGATTATCGTGGAGCAGCTCCTAATACCGCTAAACTAGATACTTCTCCCACCCAAAGTGTGCAAACCTATAGTGGTTCAGCTACCGCCAATATTCCAGTTCTTCATCCCAGAGCTTCTTACATGCCCGTGGTATTTAAGCAAAATTATCCCATCGGTGAAGAAGTTGATCCCAATGGCCCGTTTTATTATGTGGCTAGCCGGTTAAACATACCTGGATCAAGTTTTTACTTACCAATTTATATTGGAGGATTAACTAATATCACCGCGGTCAGAATTAAATATTTTAGCGATGAAGACAAGCTTTTGGCAACTGATACCCCCGCCTGGCTTAACAACTGCGACGGTGGTACCCAACCTTATGATCCTTACAATGCAGGGGCCATGCTTGATAATACCTGGTGTGTAGTCAACGTGGCCAGTTATGGCGATATTTTTCATCTGCGAGCCAATCCCAATCGAACTTTCGGTTTAGATGCAAATAATGATCTCATCAGATGGGCCTATGCAGGTATTGTGATTGAATATTATTATATTAACGGCAATAGCTATATTTATGGGACCGGAGTTAATCCACTCCTTACTGGGCTTACCGCGGGCAATGATCTTTATTATCTAACCAAACTAGGAAGACTCGAATTAAACGGAATTCCGCAAATTTTTTATGAACCCCTTTATTGTAATAGTGATCGTAGCAAAATTGTGGAAGGAATGTTTAATAACGCCAATACGCGAACCGAGTTTCAAAATATTTCTTTTGTTTACGACCGATTTGTAAATCGAGGCTCTAGCGTGGAGAAAACGCTCTCTCAAATTTATGATTCCACCGCCACGGGAGTAGACCACTCCCTCGCTGCCTTTACCGGTGCAGCACGTAGCGAACGCATAACTTTCAGCAACCAGCTAGCAGCTCCCCCGATTTTCTCCCCTCACGAATTTGCCTGCTGCCAAAAATTAAACACGATTACCACCGACCCAAGCCAGTGTTGCAGCGGTTTTGCCGAAGAAGTTGAAACCCAAAGTGGTGACCGCATAAAAACATGCAAATTGCCAAGTAGAACAGATTTACATGTTTATTTTAATCGCTTTGTTTCCAGCGAAGGCTCTGGTACTGAAGTTACCGAAACCGCAAAACTTACTGACGATGATTTTATTCCAGAAACCGGAGAACCCAAACTGCGACAATCCACGGATGATAAAATCAGGTCGCTAGGATTATTATATTGTGCTTCTGGAGAAGTCACTAAAGGTGGAGCATTCGGCAATTTTACAGCGGAACCCTCAACTGGCGCGGTATCAAATTTTCAAGGGGTTTCCAGTGACGCTGAGCTGGGAAGATATTATTCAATTGTAGATAACCTAGATAATATTACTGATTCCAACTCAGATCAATTCGCCGGCTCCGTGCCCTTTACCAACGGTTGGAGATGGAACCATCATTGGTATTGTAAGTAATTTTCAATTTTGTTTAATTTAAAATGATATCGCGGTATCCAAAACAATATGATTTTCATCAAATTCTTTGGTTATATAATTAAGCGAGATATTAAAAGGGGCCAAGTGACCCAGTAAAAGTTCAGTGGTAAGTCCTACTCCGACTTCATAAAAGTTCCCCGAACTATGATTATCCTCATAATAAAAATAATGTGCAAAAGTTTTTGGTGCCAATCTTCGCAAGGAAATAGGAAATCTCTCAAAATAATAACTAAAATTCACCACTTTTTTAAACTCCAGTCCCGTCCGCAAACTCTGTTTACGATTATCTGAACTATAAAAAGAATACGGTGCTGAAATAATGGGAGTAGCATTTGCATTATTTATTAATGATAGCGGAAGTTCAATATCGTTGGTTACCTTAAACAAAAGATCTACTGATAGAAATGTTTCGTTTTTTACATCCATCGACCATTTGGACCAATTGGCATTTTCAAATTCACCATCGGATTTCACCAAATGTTCTAAAACCAGATCAAATTGACGATAAGAAAAAAAGGACAATCCATAAATTTTTTGAAATTGATAATAAAGTGTACCATATCCGGTATGAAGCCTGTCCGTAAATTCATACCCTGAAAACAAACTGGAAAAGAGCAGATGATTTTTAGATTCTATTATAGGAACTATTACGCCAACTCCAGATTCCTGTTCATTTTCTTTGGCCCTACTTGGATTAGCATTGGTTGGATATTTTTTTTGAAAATGATGATAAATCGCATAGTCCCATAAATATTTTTTCAAGGTATAAGTGGCTTCAATCGAATCTTGCCCATTGTATCTATCCACTCCCCCAGTCAGCATAATTTGATTATATTCAAGGGGGTCAGCAACATTCATAGAAAGGTATGCCGAAACATTGCTATCGGCCAGGGTGATAATTGAATTCCCTCCATGAAATTCTAGGTTTTTTATCATTGAATAATCTTTGGCATCAGTTATTGCAAAAGAAGAAGTCGCAGTTTGCGACGGAATATTACTATAAATTTCAAACTCACTTCTATGGGTAAACTTGTAATCATAAAAACTGGGCAGTTCTTCACTAAATTCCAAAGTCGCAATTTTATATTCATAGCCCTCTGAAGAAACTTCCGTCACCAGAAATTTATCGTTTAATTTCCTCGCATCAACAATAACATCTGAAGCAATTGCTCTGTAGAACTTGTTGTCTGCAAAATAAAAAAGCGTTGATCCGAAGTCGGTACTTCCTATAAAGTATATCCTACCAGTGTCATCGATATCCACGACTTTGGCATAAAAGGATTTAAAGGAAAAAATCGGAGTATCATTTTTGTATAAGATTCTCTCGTTTTTTCTTTGGATAAATCGGTAAATATTCAGATCCTTATCAAATTTAGCACTAGAATGGGTCACCCCAATTTTTTTATCGTTGTAATAAAGGATTTGTTCATCGACTGACTCCTTGGGATTAATCCAAAGCAGATTATCTTTTCTCATATCGGAAATAATCTTTCCACGGTAACGCTCAACTTCTTTCCCCGACTCATCCCAAAGTGAAAACTTAATAGATTTTTGTCCTACCAATTTAGAATCGTTACTGACGAAGACTCCATCCTCTATTTTAAATATTTTCTCGGCATCCAAATCAACTCGTTTTTTAAAAATAGTTTCATCTGTCTTATTGACTACGAATAATTCAGGAGTCTGCTTTCCATCAGAGGCAAGTGACCAAATTTCTTGTTCGTCATCCGAAAGTGGGACTAAAAAAACTGATCTAGAAAACGGATCCACCGCCAGTTTTTTTTGTTGATGACAAAAATTCGAATAAGTATTTAAAAATTCATTAATTAGATCAGAATACCTAGCGCGAAAATGTAGTTCAAAAGTAGAGTTGACTAAAAAAGGATTGATCCAATGATCTGCCTGGGCAAAATAGAAAGTATTAACCGCTTCCAGACCAAAACGTTCATATAAAAAATTGAAAAAATATCCTCCCACAATATATTTTTCCTGGGTGTATGGGAAAAAAAGATGATTGTTGGTAAGTCTTTTTTCATTCAACTTTTTATCTTTAACCAAAGCACAGTAAAGGGCCCGCAATTCTCCACTAAAAAGTCGACCACCGTTACCAAATCTCGATTCATTAAAAACAGCATTGCCTTCTATGAGCCAAGTCGGCAATAAAAAATTGGGATTAGTAAAGATGGGCACCAGAATAAAAATGTGCGGGATGGGACTGCTGCCAAAAACATTATAATAAACCTGGGATATGCTTTGTTTGATATCCAGTTGGTAAGCATGGGCACCTTCATGACTGGCCAGAGCAAAAAGCCAAGATTGCATAGAAAAATAATCCAGTAGCGCCCCCCCTCCATTATAAAAAGTATTGATATTTTTAGGAAAGGCCGTAGAAAATGCATTCGCTATCTGGTTGCCATCAGAGGCCAAGATCACCGTCAACCTATCCTTTAACGCCCATCTATAATTCCTTTCAAAATCCTCAATGATTTTTTCCTCAATCAAAAGCAGTCTTTCTAAAAATTCTTTAGAATCTTCTGAATAGATGACTCTAAACTTTTTTAGCTCTACCGTCTTGTAATCTGTTCCATCAGGGGCCAAAAAAGAAAACGCATTAAAACTAACTAGCAAAAAAAAAACTATCCAGATTGTTTTTGACATCTTATGAACATCCCGTAGTTGCTCCACAACTATTGCACTTTAAACAGCTTCCGTTTCGCAGTAGTGTCATGGCGCCACACTCTGGACAAGGATCACCCTCGTATCCTTTCAGCTTGGCGTTTTGCCTTTTTTTAGCCTCCACCAGCATTTCGGAATTGGACTGTTTAGAGAAAACTTTTTGCGTACTGCTAACCCTGCCATCAGCATGATGATTATCACTTTCCATTATTTGTAGTAGTGGCTCCTCATTAACTTTCTCACCACGGACCGTGTCTGTTTTGAGATCTTCAGGAACTACGTGAACGAGGTCATGCCTTCCTAAATACTTCATACCAAGATCCCTAAATATATAATCAATTACCGAAGTGGCCATCTTGATATTATCGTGCCCGACCACCATACCGTTTGGCTCAAATCTGGTAAATGTAAACGCATCTACAAATTCTTCCAAAGGAACTCCGTATTGAAGACCGAGTGAAATGGCAATAGAAAAACAGTTCATCAAAGATCTAAAAGCTGCCCCTTCCTTGTGCATATCAATGAAAATTTCCCCAAGGGTATTATCATCATATTCACCTGTTCTAATATAAACTTTATGTCCTGCGACGGTAGCTTTTTGAGTGTAACCAAGCCTTCTATTTGGCAAGGCCCTTCTTTTTGACACTTCCTTATAGATAATCTTCTCAACAATTTTTTGAGCAACCACTTCCACTTTTTCGGTTTGACTTAAATCGTCCCAATCTAAAATTGCCAAATCTTCAAAAGCTTGTGCATTTAAAGGTTGAGATAGTTTTGAACCATCACGATAAATGGCATTGGCCTTTAGCATATACTGCCAGGATAATTTATAAACATCACCAATCTCTTTTACCGTAGCTTCGCTTGGCATATTAACTGTTTTGGAAATTGCCCCTGAGATATAGGGTTGTACACAGGCCATCATCTTGAGATGCCCTATGGGAGATATCATGCGTTTCCCATACCTTCCACATTTACTAGCGCAATCAAAAACTGAAAGGTGTTCTGGTTTTATATGAGGAGCATTTTCAATAGTCATGGTTCCACAAATATAATCATTGGCGGCTTGTATTTGTTCTTTAGAAAAATTTAATTTTTTAAGTACAGATAATTCCGGATCATTTATTTCATTATCTGATAATTTCAATGTCTCTCTTAAAAATTGTTCTCCCACAATATATTTAGAAAAAGCAAAAGAAATATCAAAGGCGCTTGAAAGGGTTCCATCAATTTTTTTGATCGCCTCTTCAGAAAAACCTTTTTCCTTAAGAGTTTTTTCATTTATATGGGGACAACCCTTTAAACAACCAGACCCCACCGCATAGAAAACAATTTCATCTATTTGTTTTTGGTTATATCCCAAAACCCGAAGAGCGGTTGGCACGGACTGGTTAATAATTTTAAAATATCCCCCTCCGGCAAGCTTTTTAAATTTGACCAGGGCAAAATCTGGTTCAATACCGGTAGTGTCACAATCCATTACCAAACCAATGGTTCCGGTAGGAGCAATGACTGTCACTTGAGCATTTCTAAATCCATGTTTTTCTCCAAGATTTAGAGCTTCGTCCCAGGCTTTCTTTGCTTCGTCTTTAAGGTAGTGGTCAGAGTCAAAGTTCGAAAGCGCAACTGGTTTTATAGTAAGCCCTTCATAACCAGTCTTTTCACCATAAGCAGCTCTGCGATGGTTTCTTATTACTTTAAGCATATGCAATTTATTATTTTCATATCTGGCAAATGGCCCATGCTCTTTGGCCATAAGAGCACTTACTTTATAAGCAGTTCCTCCCATAATTGCAGCAATACTGGCGGCAATATTTCTACCGCGCTCACTATCGTAAGCAATTCCCATAACCATCAAGAGTGCACCTAAATTAGCGAATCCAAGACCCAAGGTACGATAATCAAAAGATCGTTTTGCAATATTCTCAGAAGGAAATTGGGCCATTAATACTGAAATTTCCAAAACGACTGTCCAAAGCGAACATGCATGAATAAATGCATCCACATTGAACATTCCAGTCACTTGATCATAAAATTTGGACAGATTAAGCGAAGCCAGATTGCAAGCTGTATCATCTAAAAACATATATTCGCTGCATGGGTTGGAAGCATTAATTCTGCCATCCTCCAAACACGTATGCCATTCATTGATAGTATCATCAAACTGAAGTCCAGGGTCAGCGCAGCTCCATGCTGCTTGATTGATGGTATTCCACAGGTCCTTTGCCTTAACTTTTTTAGCCACTTTTTTATCGATGCGGTTTATAAGTTCAAAATCACTGTCTTCATCCAATGCCTTAAAAAAACTATTTGGAACTCTAAGTGAATTATTTGAATTTTGTCCAGACACGGTTTCATATGATTCTGAATTCCAATCAGTATCATAAACTTCAAAGTCTATTTTCTTTTCGCCTTGTTTGGCCAGATCGATGACCCTCGCTATATAATTCATAGGTACATTGTCATTAACTGCGTCCTTGATAGCGAGCTTTAGAGCTTTGTTGGTTTTAGCAGAAAATCTTTTTTCTCCATCTTCCTGGCTTAAGCTTTCATAAATTTTATTCAAATGCTTGCGGCAAACTTTTGATCCCGTCACGAGCGCTGCCACTTTTCTTTCTTCTTTGGCTTTCCAAGTAATAAATTCCTCAATATCTGGGTGATCCAAATCTATACAAACCATTTTAGCGGCTCTTCTGGTGGTTCCCCCTGATTTAATTGCTCCCGCTGAACGATCACCAATTTTCAAAAAGCTCATAAGTCCTGATGAAGCACCTCCACCAGAGAGACACTCACCTTTACCTCGCAAATTAGAAAAATTAGTACCGGTACCAGAACCATATTTAAAAAGTCTTGCTTCTCTAATAAGCAAATCAATAATTCCACCCTTGTTAACCAAATCATCATTTATAGATTGGATAAAACAAGCATGGGGTTGTGGTCTTTCATAAGCTGAAGTAGAAAGACAAACTTCCTTGGTTTGAGGATCTACATAGTAATGACCTTGCGGTTTTCCAACAATATTATAAGAATTAAAAAGCCCGGTGTTGAACCATTGGGGAGAATTTGGTGCTGCCATTTGATTGGCAAGCATATATTCAAGTTCATCTTGAAAGATATCTGCATCCTCTTTCCCTTCAAAATATTTAAATGACTCCCCCCAGGCTCTCCAACATTTTGCCATTCGGTTAAAAACTTGTCGGGCGTCGGTCTCGCTGGAAAGAATCGGATTACCTTTTTCATCTTTTAACGGATTTTGATTTTGATCATATTGAGGAACAGAAGTTTTTCTAAAATATTTTTGAGCAATTATGTCAGTCGCAACTTGTGACCATCCATCCGGCACCACAACCTCTAATAAATTGCTTCCGCTGCCATCAACGCTTTTAATTTCACTTATTCTCTTTACAAATTTAAAACTCTCATAAGGGCCTTTATTTTTTTTGGTAAATAGTCTCTTAAATTTCATCCATCTCTCCTTAATTTTTTGAAATTTAGTGTGTGCTTAATTTCTAGGGTTAAAAATTATAATCTTATGGTTACTCAGCCTTAAAGTTCCGTCAAGAATAAAAACCACAATATATAGTGCCGTTTATCGTCAGATTTATGACAACATACTAGATATTGTATTCCTGACTTTTTTGATACACTTCTGCTTTTAGCTTGAACTCGCTCTCAGATGTATCCAAATTGAATCTGTCGTTTTATGCTATTTAGGTTATGTTAATGAGGAATAAACCAGAAAACCAAACCATCTTTAAGGTCTAAAAATTTATGAAAAAATTAATACCTAAGCAACCTTTAATTTCTTACATTTTAATTTTAATGATCTCATCAATTTTTATTTGTGTGGATATCCTAGGCAACTCTTTAAATGTTGTAGAACCAAAACCCAAAGCCGAGGAAGTTGAAAAACTTACCCTTGACATGGTTATGCATGAAAACCCTGGTTGTCCGGACAATTCTTTCTGTAGCCAGGCCACTGGTCAAAAATTAAGCAAATGGTATCAATTTTTAAAATCGTCTAAAAGCAATATAGAAATTGAAAATTATATTAAAACTGAAGGCATGCCTACTCCTGCCTGGTCAACGCTTATAAAATACGATGACCTGGAAATAGTTTTCTGGGACTCTCGTTGTCCAGACCATCGTCAAAAAAATAATAAAATTAGTGAAGCTATTATTTTCCAAAAAGGAGCTCTCCAAGAAAGTAAAGATATCTTTTGGGATGACCTTTGGGTCATGCTCGCACCTGACAACATTACCCAATACCAAATTCCTCGCAACGAGAGGCCTATCTATATGGATGGTTCTGAAATCGTTTTTATCAAGGAAGAAAATGATCGGTACTTAGGGGTTAAATTAAATGCACAAGGAAATATCAGCATCACAGATTTGATTACGCCAACCGAGCTTCCTCACTTAATCGATTGTCCTGAGCTGCTCAAAATAAAATTTAAAGCCGAAAAAAATGGCAAAAAACTTTATCAAAGTTACCAATGCCAATCTATTTGGAATATTCAAAATAAAAAAAGCGTTATGATTATGTACCCGCTGGCCTGTATTTAAATTTGGTCAAAAAGATCCAATGCTTTCAAAATAACTTGATGCATATCCATATAGGCGTACTCTCCGAGACGTCCACCTAAGTAAACATTTTTTAGCGTTTGTGCCCGAAGCTTATATTCTTCATAAATCTCTTTATCCTTTTTCAAACCAATCGGATAATAAGGCACTTCCCCTCTCTTGGTTTCCTTGGATTTCTCATAAAAAATAATGGTCTTCATTAAACTCGAATAATCCAGTTCGGGGTGATAATGACGAAATTCATGACATCTTGTATAAAGGGTATCCATGTCCGCAAAATTCATGACACTAGTTCCCTGAAAATCATTCACTGGCACAGTTTCTGATATAAAAGTAAGACTACGCCAACTCAGCTCACCAAAACAATAGTCAAAATATTTATCAATTGGCCCTGAATAAAAAATCATAGCATCTTTGGGAAGCTGATCTCTTATGGCAAAATAATCCACATTATATCGGATTTCCAGGCCTGGGGTTTGGAGCATGCGATTGAAAATTTCTCCATAACCAAACTTAGGTATTCCCTGGTAGCAATCATCAAAATAATTTAAATTATAGTTGTATCGCACAGGAAGTCTTTTAATAATATACGCTGGCAAATCTTTAGGATCTTGATTCCACTGTTTTACGGTATAACCTTTAATGAACGCATTATATAAGGGGTAGCCGATTTGAGAAACAATCACCTCCTCGAAACTTTGAGGTGTATCAATGTGAGCATCCATAGCCTCTTTTTCCAGGTACCCGCAGGCTTCTTTCGGAGTAAAATTTTTTTTGTAAAACTGATTGATCGTCATGAGATTAATCGGCATAGTATAGACTTCGTTTTTGTACTTAGTAAGCACCTTATGTCGGTAATTATTAAATCCGCTAAATTGGTTGATATACTCCCACACCCGATCATTATTCGTATGGAAAATATGACTGCCATATTGATGAACTTCAATATTCGTCTCTTTATCAAAGTAGGAGTAACAATTTCCCCCAGGATGATTTTTGGCTTCTAGAATAAGAACTTTCTCTTTTTTAAGCTTGGCGATCCTTTCAGCCAGGGTCAATCCCCAAAAACCCGCTCCCACTACAATATATCTAAAACCTGAAAAATCCACTTTTTCTCCTGATCATATTTCAATTTATGATTTATAGTTTATAATGAGACTTTCAAAAAGGAAAAAATAATATGAGCAAACTTGATTTAAAAATTGTAATGCCGGTCTACAATGAAGAATTAAACATAGAAAAAGTCATTGTGGACTGGATAACTGAACTTAGAAAACTAAAAATATCTTTCCAATTATTTGCTTACAATGACGGATCTAAAGACGCCACACGTGAAAAACTAGAACAATTAAAACTAAAACACTCGGAACTTATTGCCATACATAAGGAAAACTCAGGTCATGGCCCAACTCTGTTGACCGGCTACCAAGACCGCACTCCCACCGAATGGATATTTCAAGTGGATTCTGATGATGAAATGTCACCCGAATACTTTCATCTACTTTGGAATGAACGAAAAAATTATGATTTTTTAATTGGGTACAGAACCAACCGCCACTCTCCTCTACCGCGAAAAATAATCAGCTTTATTTCTCGTTTTACAGTAACCCTTTTATACGGTGGCAGCGTGTATGATGTTAATTCTCCCTATAGATTATTTAAAGCAGAGTTTTTCGACAAGCTAATCACTAAAATACCAAGCGACACTTTTGCCCCTAACGTCATTCTTTCAGGACTGGCTTCTCATTACCATGCTAGATGTAAATCGTTTGATATACCCCATAGCGATCGCAAATTGGGAGAAGTCTCCATCAAAAAATGGAAACTGCTAAAAGCCGCCATGAAATCTTTTTATCAAACTATTTTGTATCGCTTTACTCTGGATTAATCTCATAGAGCCATAGGTTGGCGTCCAGTTCATCGCTTGTAACACTTCCAAAGCGATCCCAACCTTGTTCCTGAGCACCCAGTCCAGTGCGAGAAAAAGTTGTTTCGTCAAACCAGGTATTCAATAGATCAAAAGCATTTTTATTCCATGACCCATTCATATCGTAGGCCCGATACCACTTATGCATTTTTACCTTTTGAACAAACATCCAATGTTTATGTCCATCACCAGCAAGACCCATGGCATACCCTGGTTTGGTAAATACGTCGGATTTATTGATATAATAGCTACTGGCCACCCAAGGCGAATAAGTTGGTTGATAAAAACCATAACCAAGATAAAGCATATCAATTTTATACCAATCGGTATGACGATCTAAAACAGTCGCGATCCGGTTCCAGGCATCCTCTTTGCGAGGGAACACATCAAAAAAACCTTTATCCAATAAGCCTAAAGATTTCTCCAGAGTATTTTCTGTTTCGGTTACAAAATTGACACCGTCAAAATTTTCAAGATTTAAAAAATAGTCTATAACCTCTATATCTTTTTTGAAATTATCATTACCTTCCTTGTCCACTTTTTCCTGCCACTTTGCTTTTAATTCAATAATTACTTTTTCAGCAGTAATCAATGACTGCTCCAAAACTTTCTCATATTGAGGATCTATTTGAGCCACTGAAAGTCCAGCTTTCAAAAGCGCAAAATGCATAACTTTGGTATAAACATTAGCAATTCCATGCTGGCCAGCTTTTTTCAAAGCAGTTATTTGTGCTCTCAGTTGTGCAATTTTTTCACCGGGTTTTTCGGAAACATCAAGCACAATCATGTCAGCCACACCATCTTTATTTAGATCCTCGGTCATAAACACTAACTCTACGCTGGATCTTTCCATCACCCGATCAAGTTCTTTCGGATAAAAAAACAATCGATAAACTCCTTCCATGGCAAGGTTATATCTACTACTAAAGGGATGTTTAAAATAATTTTCACACTGCTCATTAGTCAAAACACTCCCCGGATTGGCCTGCTTGGTCGTTTTACAATTTTGCGAAAAAATCCGAGTATTCCAAATGAATGCATTAGATTCCAGGGATTGGGGTTTGAAATTACCATCTCCTCTGAATTCATTGTAGTGTGTTTTTTCGTCTTCACTACATTCACTAGTATTGAAGAATTTTTGTAAACCTTGTTCATATTTAGCAAAATCTTCTTCATAATAAACATTTTTATCTTCTTTAGATATATATTGCTTCAAAAGATAGCGGTATTCGCAGGTGGTCATGGCATCCACAGAATGTTGATCTACGGTTTTATTACTAGAACCATTACTACCAAGAGCATTTAACCTAAAATTATAAAGGCGCCCACTTTGTCTAACCAGATTGTTGTACCCTGATCCAGTCAATTGTTCCCAAACACCTTTGTTTTTATCGTAGGTCTGTTTTTGATTTTTAACGATATTGATATTTTGCACCCATTTAAGTTTAGCTTCCAATAAAGCTACATTATCTCTGAATTCTCCACAAAGAATGGTTAAAAAATTATGGGTATTCTGGTGAACAATTAAACCATTCACATTTATTTCAGGACAAGTGTGATTTTGCTTTTTAGTGCCAGTGCACAGATTATAAACTTTTTCAATATCGCTATAAAGCCAGAAGGTATCCGAATCAGCTTCCTGCGCATTAGCAATATAGTTAAGCTTTTCAACAGCTTTTAAAATCTCCCCATTTTTATAATTTGGATATGGAATATCGGCACTATCTTGTTCGATTGCATTAGCATTACAAAACTCATTCCATAATATACTCCCTTGGGGATACTCTACCAGAGTTGAAGTTGCGTAAGCGTTTCCGAGGATGCTCCAAACTATGGCAGCAAACATTAATTTTCTCATACTAACTCCTGTCTATCCGGTTAATCATCATCACCCAAGGACGTGATACATGTCATACTTATGGGAAGATGATCTGATATAATTTCCTGAAAAAACATCTGCGAATATTTTTCAATTTTTTGAGTACTAAAAATCCGTCTTTCAAAGTCCGCCACTTCTGTATCAATTTCAGCTTCGGTAATTTTTTCTAATCGTTGAGCGTTCCCCGAGCCTTTAAACACTAATAAATTCTCTAGAGATTTTCGATATTCAGAAATCATTTGTCCTACGTTGAGTGCTTTACTTTCTAATATATACTTACCAACTCGGTTGGGAAGATTTTCATCAATAAATGACTGCTCAAATCTAAAATCAAAAACATGCGCACTTGCAGGCTTACATTCTTTCACTTCATCTGGAACAAAAATAAAATGATCATAGTTACTAACCAGTCCATCCCCTTCCTTATTGCGAGAAAGCGAGGTTTTATCTGTTACCAACAATTCACTTTTGGGAAACTCTCTTAGAATTTCTTCCCAATAATCAACCTTGTTTCTAACCAGTTCCTTAGTTTCCAGATTAAAATCCCCTAGTAAGATAATATCTCTCTCACCTTCATCTTTTAAGGTATTCATAAACTGAAGTAATTTTTTAGTTTCATAAAAACGGGTGAAAACTCTTGGATCAATTAAATATTTAAGTCTTTTTTCTAAAACATTCGCACATATTTTCAAAGCAGCTTGGACCTCTGGCATCTGTTTTTCGTCAGCTGATAAACAGTCCGTAACTTGCCCAGCCTCGTTACCCTTGACTTGTTTTAAGATTTTAGCCAGTAAAGTTGAACTTAGGGCAGGAATTGCACTTCCTTCTGGATCAAATTCTTCATCCAGCATTTTCTTAATGGCGTCCATACAATCTTTTTGACATAGATTATTTAACTCATGGGGGGCCCTAAATCTTGCATGGGTGGCAAGTAAGGTAAAATCAAAGTCCGCGGCCTTAAAACTGGCCATAAATGGAATTCGAGCAAACTGTTTTTCTATATTTTCTTCAAAGTAAGGTATACAACCGAGGGCTTGATGTTTAAAAGGTAGGACAGCATCCTTATAGGATATTTTTCCAGTTGCATCCCAATTTAAAATCGTTGGCTTTTGTAAATGACGATAAACTTCGTTTTTACAATGTGGTGATTCTATCGCCTCTATGGAATTTCCTTGATAAAAATATGCCACCAATTCCTGAGTCTTGCTTTGACTATAGGGAGCCAAAATCATTCCCCAATTGGAACCAGAGTATTTCTTTTTTAACAAATTCAAGATATTTAAATACCCGGGAGTCCGATAAGCTTTTTGAGCATCTGCCAGAGAAATTTTGCCTTCATCAAGCATCTTTCTAAGTAGAACATTTGTTTTAGCATCGTCCCCCATAGCTGGTAGTACTTCTACAGCTCCCACCACATCCCACTGAGATATAATATCGGCGATAATTTCTAAATCCTTATATTTAGTCTGTCCGGTGGTCATGTTAAAGACATTAAATCCGCCAATCTTAATTTCCGCATTTCCTTTATGGGTATCAACTCTTTGTCTATTTTCTTTTCCCATCAACTTAGGCGGATAATGGTGATACATATCATTACATTCAGCTAAAGCTCCAAGGATAACCACATTATTCTGGCATTCGCTTAAAATATTGCTATCAAATTCTTTATAAGCCAAAGCAGTATGCGCTATCAAAAATAAACTTACATAAGTCCAAGTTTTCTTCATTACTAATACACCTTATCTTCGTGGTTATAAATCTCATGATCTTCCTGCCTAGTGGCCCTTTGCTTTAAAAGCTGCCAGGCTTGACCATATACTTTTACTATTTCAGGTATCTCGATAAGGTAAAAATTTTCAATATTACCATCTTCGGTTATATTAAGTGAGGAAGCCGTAAAGTTTCCAGCACCTTGAAAAAGATATTTGTCATCCACGACAATAAACTTATTATGAAAAAGATGTGGTCTTCCACTTTCGCCAGAAGCCTTCGCATTGGTTTCCATGAAATAGATTTGATCTGCTTTTCTTCTTAACATCCGATAGTTCATAACATCGTTGCGATCCACATCAAAAAAATCTCCCCCATCCTCTTTACCAAATCGCAACGTATCATCGTCGTAGATAATTTCAAAATTGACATCTGTTAGGGCAATCGTCGCGAAAAGATCTTTGGTGATTTTTCCAGTCATCAGTCTGTGGATGGCAACATAAACATTTTCTTTAGCCGAAAGCACTACTCTTTTCATGGCATCATAGGGCCTTTCAAAATTATATTTGGCACTTTTTATTAGAGGAACCAGATAAAACTTGATATCCTCTCTGGCTACTACTTTCTTGGATTTATTCAAAGCTTGAACGCAATCTGCGTATCTTTGTTTAAACACTCCCTTATACTTAGAGTCTAAAGAATCCTCCTCATTACCATAAGCCTTAAATACACAGATATTTTGCTGGGCCACATAATCATCTTCCCTGGCATCAAAAAAAAGCCAATTTTCGAAATGCAAATTCGTTCCGTAGGATGACATATTGGCTGAGGAAGAAGTAAATCTAATACGTTTTTCACTAGACTGTTCATCATTTTCAAAAATCGATTTCAAATCTGGAGTTTCCAATCCTAAAAATATTTTTGCATGTTGAAGATAGGCCCCTGAAGAACTAAAGGGCCCCTTGCCTCTTGAATAAATTCTTACATTTTTGTTATCCCCGCATTTACTAAAATATTTGGTCAAGGATTCATAGGAATCATAATTAATAAAAATATTTAAATTTAAATCAGCTCTTTTATTAACGCCATCGCAAAGGGCCTTTTTTACGCCTTCGTTAGAAAAAGAAAAATAGGCCAGATATAAAGATTTTATTTTAGGGTCATTTATCCAACTTGCTAATTTCGCCTCTACGCCAGACTTTTCCACTGACTTTTTCATATCCTTACTTTGCAAACACCACGCATTTAATTTTCCACCCTCGTTATCACAATCCGGCATGTTAAATCTTGCTTCCCATTTTAAATCATTAAAAGCAACACCTTGGGCAAACGGTTGAGAAATTTCTGCACCTAAACTACAGATAGAGATGCTACATAGAAGTAAAATAACTTTTTTCATAATCTGATTCCTTGCAAATTGCTTTTTGACCTTATATGTTATATTCACACAATTTGATACTTAGGTCGTACAACTATGAAAAAATTATTCACTCAAACAAGGCCAATAATTGCAGTTATTTATCTTCCACCATTGCCGGGCTATCCCAATCATCCCGGATTAGCAACATGCTTGGACCTGATTTACCAGCAAGTAAATATTCTGGTAAAATACCAAGTGGCAGGGGTACTACTTGAAAATGAAAATGACCGTCCTTATCGTATTTTGGCTACCCCTGAAATTATTGCTTCGATGACCACTTTAACTACTAAAGTGGTAGAAAAATTTTCACATATCAAAGTTGGAGTTGAATTTCTACTCAATGATCCCAAAGCATCACTTGCTATCGCCCATGCTTCAGGAGCTCAATTTATCAGAACCGATTACTTTGTCGATCGCATGAGTCGGGAAGAATATGGTGGTGAAATGTATATTAATCCCACCGAACTTATAAATTATCGAAAGCAGCTAAAAGCCACGAACATAAAAATATTTACCGATATACAGGTCAAATACGCTAAGATGCTCGAACCAAATAAAAGCTTGAGCGATTCTGCCCAGGAAGCTAAAGCCCACCAAAGCTCAGCGGCGGTCGTCTCAGGAAATATAACAGGTATTGCTCCAGATATTTCTGAACTAAAAAAATTAAAAGAAGACATCGCTGATTTTCCCATTTTGATTGGCTCTGGGCTTCATCCGTCAAATGCACAAAAATTATTCCAGTATGCCGATGGTGCCATAGTTGGAACCTCCCTCATGAAAGATGGTATGATTACGGAAGAGAAAGTGAGAGAGTTACTGTCATCTTTCTAAAAATCCGAAAAATACTCTTCGGTAGTCTTATAATCAGTTACTTTTTTTCCACTTTGATGAACGTCTATGCCATTTCTTTTTTTGCTCACTGAAATAGAACGAATCCAAACAAATTCTGAGAGGTATTGCTTATAATCCCTAAGTGCCGGAGCGTTGTGAGGGGTTAGAATTTTTTTAAACCGTAAAATATTGTCTTCTTCCATAAAAATGACTTTTAACAGTTTTTCAATTTTATTAATGTTGCCATCTATAATTATATAGGAAAGACATGGTTCAGTAATAGCTTGATAGAGTAGTTCTTCCGTTGGATAAAAAACATCAAAATTTTGTCTGGATATACCGGCCTTAACAATCATTGATTTAAGGGTTGACCACCAAGCAAAAGCTTTTTCATTTCGGGCAATAATAGTTATGCCAACCCCCATGACTAACGCCCCTAAAAATCTCATAAATGTAGAAAATTCCACCTGGGGGTTATAAACCAAAAAAACTGCCTGCTCACCAGATTTTTCAAAATCATTAAAATTATCTTCTCCCATCACTTTGGAATTTTCATGTGGTCCAAGGTGAAAAGACATAAAATCTTTTTTTATCCATTGATTAAATTTGATAAGTATTTCCTTGTATTCTCCATACATACCAGTAAATATATGTTCAAAGTTATGAATCACTGTCTCCATAACCTTTTCTAAACGCATTAATCGACCATATATCCCCAGACCGGATGGCCTCATTAAACTAAAGCGATAATCACTACCACGACCTTCTTCCAAATCTTCGGGCTCAACATCTCTCATATAATTGACCATAAAAGCATATAGGAGGGCCCGTCCCCCTATTTTGGGACCAGTGCCAGATAATTTAAATCCGCCCTGAGGCATTACTGCAACCTTGGTTTGTAAATCATATTTGTTAATATGAATACTACCTGCCAAAAGATGATCCACTAAATACTTAACATCTTCGGAGGATTGGGAATAAATGGATCCAGTACGTACATATTCCCCTGAATTAAAAACATGTTGGGCGTTTTCTAAGGTATCGTATTCAATTATATAGATGATCGGCCCAAATAACTCACTACAGGCCAGACTTTCAAATTTGCAGGCGCGCAACGCATCCAGAGACACTACCAAAGGTCCTATATACTGTTCTTTGTATCGACAAGTATGATCACAAATAATTGTTCCGGAGAATTGAGCAATTTCCTCCTTAACATTAGTAATCACGTTTAACAGTCTTTCTTTTTCAAATTTATCAATTATCGGATCAACACTTCGACTGAGCCCATTTTGTGAGCTATCAATCATCGCTTCCAATTTTTGTTTCAATTTTATGATAAATTTATTTTTAATTTTTCTATCAATAATAATGCGAGTGGGGCAACTGGCCATCTGACCTGACCGGCAAAGCGTGGTATTAAACAAAGCTCCGATTGCCATGTCCAAATCAGCACTGGCCGTGACAATCATGCCGTTTTTTCCTCCCAAAGATAAAACGGCATCCGCTTTAAAGACACTATTAAACAAATTGTTTTTGATAATTTTTTGGGAAAAGATAGAATAAAATTTTTTCCCTAGATTTAAAGGTCCTTCATAAGCAATCCCTGCTATATATTGATTTTTAATAATTTGGAAAAGATCATCTTTATGCTCGGGTACCAGGCACTTAAGTACATTTTCAGGTAATCCACCCTCGTAAAACAAGTATACTAATTGGTAGCAAACAAGAGGCGTTTGAATAGCCGGTTTTATCAGTACCACATTTCCACTTACTAGTGCCGCTGAAACGTAACATGCGAGTGATGCCAGGGGTGAACTCCAAGCAGAAAAAACCGCAATAACTCCCTTGGATTTTAAATTTCCATTTTTCTTTTTTAATCTTATTTGCTCTCTCGCATGAAAATTAAGATAATCGATGGCATAATCAACTTCTCGGTAAGCTTCAGCGATGTTAATGCCTGCTTCTTTGAAAATAAGCGCAGCAAACACATGTCGTTTTGCTAATAATAAATTAGCTACATTGATGATAATTGTACCTCGGTCAATATCAGAACAAGTGGCCCAGGAACCTTGCAGATAGCATTCGTGGAGATCATTAATTATTTTAGAGATATCTTCGCTTTTGGCAAGCTTGATTTTTCCGAGTATTTTATCACTGTTTTCTGGACCAATAATATCCAATATCTTTCCATGCATATCCGGATCATCTATAAATTTCGGGGATTGTTCGTCAAATCCCAGTTTTTCTTTGGCCTGTCCGATATAATCCCTATTCTTTTTAAGGAATATTTTAACAGCAGGAACATTGTTAAAAACACTAGTGAGTTCCCTAAAGGACTTGTCACTCTCCATACTCATTTTCTTCTTTTTGTCCAAGTGGGTTTTGATGGGTGTTTCCAAATTTTTCTTAGTTCCATAGGACTTAAGCAAGGATAACACACCGATTTGGGAAGTATTTTCCATTACCCTTCTTATCAAAAAGCCCAGTCCTTTTAATACCGGTCCCACAGGAATATGATTACGCACATTCCAATTCATCAAAGCCATGGCCTGTGACAAGGACTCGTTAGTCATATTCAGGCACTGATGCTCTAACAGTTTGCTGGTGGGGAAATATTTTTTTCTAAGCACTTCACTAAAAGCATGATCAAGGGGATTGTGTGATGCCACCATCAATCTTAGATATCTGGAATTTTCTAAAATTTTTACCATCAGTTGACGGTAGTGCAAATCTGTTTCTTCCTTGTTTAAAAAAACATTGGAAGGCCATCCTCTAGAATAGGCGTGGGTTATTTCCTCTTCGTGATAGGCTCCTTTTACTAAACGGATGGGTAACTCAATCTCATATTTTTTAGCAATTTTTAAAATATCTTGCAAAGTCTCAAAGCTATCCCGGAAATAAGCTTGAAGAGTCACTCCTATCAAATTTATTGTGCGAAATTCAGCATGCTCCTTTAACACTCGATCGACCGTATAAAGCATAATCTCGCGGTTCACGTAGAGTTCGGCATCGAAGCACACAAACACTTTAAGGTCCAGCGCCTTTTTTAAAATTTTAACGATACGAACCCCAATTTGTTTGTAGGCTTCCTCAAGTGCATAATAATTAGAATCGGAGGATAACGCTGATAATTTTATCGAAATAAATTTACGAGGTAATTTATCCTTAGTGGTTTCGTTGGAAAGAAAGAATAAATCCATTCTATCCATCAGATTCAAAACATTCTCTAAAAATTCTTCACAGCTTTGGTGATCTCGTAAATGCTCTCCCATATAATCAAAGGCAAGCTCTCTTTTAGAGGCAAGCAACCTGGAAGAAATCTTACCAATGTCTTCAATGCTGTTACTGGCAATAAATCGACCGGCAATCCGGCTAATAACTGCATTGGAAATCTTTTTTATAGCTGTTGGAGGAATCCAAATTAAAATATGTTTTATAATATTTAAAATAGACCAGGATCTCTTCCTTGGTTTTGACCTTTTATCCTTATGGTTACTCATTAATTTTTTTTGGTAATTAGAAAGCCCTTCAATAAGATTTTTTTTAAGTTCCTCACCGGTTTCATCATCCACCGTTAGTATGACAAATAGATACTCCAGTAATTTGTTTTTAAGATCAGGTAACCTTGCCAGTTTATAAAATACCCAACTAAAAACCTTTTCAAAAGTCTTGGGTTTATATTCATCAATATTATTCATCAATTTTATGATGATTTCTTGTAAATCATACTCCAAATCAAAATACCTGGAATCCCCCAGAAAATCCGGCAAAGTGTATTTATGAGTAACAATATCGAGCATAGAAGGGTGCTGGGTATGAATTAAATTGGTAATTTTACCAACATGATTTTTTAATTGAATATAGGGAGAGGCATTTTTACAAGTTTGCTCCTCCAACAAAAAAAGCTCCTGCCCAAGCCTGATTGAATACAGTCTTATCTCTCTTGACTCGAAATAAAAACCTATTAGGATTTGCGTACCTTCGAGTTCCACTTGGGTCTTAAAATCCATAAAAACATCATGCACGAATTGTTCAAAAATATTGATAATTTCCGTTTTGAGGTTTCCATTATCTGCTAATATTATATTGGAAAAACTCCCCAAAAAATAAACTGACCAAGATTGATTTGAACGTGAGTTAAAACTTACTTGTTTTAACTCAATTAGCTCCATATTAGATCGATTGGCATCCACAAATACTCCCTTAAGATACATATCCAAAGTGACCTAATCTTAGCACTGCTCTATCTAGGCGTAAATCTGCATTATTAATAAGTGCCATTCATATTTTAGCCAGATAATCATCAACCCAAAATGATTTTTCATATTCTTTCCCCCAAAAAGCTTGGGAATAATAAATGGTGATAATAATACGATGATTATTACATACTGACTTTTAAACTTAAGCTCCATGCCTGTTTGACTGAATACGAAATAAAAAGTTAAAATAACTTAATTAGGATTATCGCATATGAAATATTACACACCTATCGCTTATATTTTAACCTGTTTGGTGTCACTGGTTTTTTTTGTACTAAGCACCTATGGAGCTATGTCGCCTACTTATAGTATGAGGGATCTGGAAATTTTAAGTGAAGAAAAAAATTTTATTGAATTTTTTGATCATGCAATGGATATAAGACCCCTTAATCGCAATACTCACTGGCAAGACCTGGTTTACAAAGGTGCTGAAAATTACTTAAACGAAATAATAGAGACCCAACAATACGGCAAAGAAACCATCAAATATGTTGAGAAACTAGCCTTTTGGCCAACCCTTAGAAATAATGAAATCTTCCAGGTAAAACGGGCCCAGTATGGATTAAAATATTTTAATATTTGCCTAGACAATGCCCGTAAGGGTACATCAAATGAAATAAAACTTTGCCAAGAAGAAATGCATACTTTTTGGAAAAATACTCCTAAAGACTTTATTAATCTTCAGCTTGGTATAGATCTAGCGGTCTTGGTTAATCAATTTTTGCCCAGTAGTGATGTCGGGTTTTACTATTCAACTATCCTGCTTAATAAGTACGCTGGGTCCACCTGTGATAAAACCGAGCTGGTTGACTTTTTTTTAAAGCAAATTGAAAGTCAGAATGTTTGTGAAAACTCGCCAAGTAGTTGTGACAAAGTTATCGATCAATTTGCCAGTTCTTCTTGCTTTGAATATATGGTTCCCCACCTTAAACAAAGAATTTTGGATTCTCAAAACCCAAAGCTTAAAGGGTTGTATTTGTCTATGCTACATGCCAAAAAATACCTAACTCCGCTGGAAATTGATTTTTTTTTCACTAGCTATGTATTAGACGGGCCTTCAAACGGGCAACTTTTCAACTTGGCGTGGAATATTATTAACGAACTAGGTAAGAACCATAAGAGAAGAGAAGCGGTACTCGATAAATTCAAACAATTACCTTGGCTACCCGGTGAACTTTTTAAAACCAGCAATCAAGAAAGATTAAAAATTATTATGTCTTTACTATCCAAAAATATACCGGAATATCTTGACTACTATGCAATGACCTGCATCCGCTATCTCCGAGGTGAAATCCAATCCACTAGTGGTAACCCTACCCCGGGTTGTCATGAGCTTTTCAAAAAATCTGACAAAGAGAACTGGCTTCCGCCCCATTTTAAACAAACCTACCAACAAAGCCTTTAGAAATAAGAAGGCCCTGATAATAATCAAGGCCTTCTTTTGCTTAGCAAATAAAAGCTACTTTTTAGCTAATGTGTTTTGCAATAATTTTAGCAAGATCAAACATAGTTACGGTAGTTTTGCCACCAAAAACAATTTTTAAATTTTCATCTGCAATGATGTTTCTCTTGTTTTTTGGATCTTGAAGCTTGTGCTTTTTAATATAATCCCACATTTTTTTAACAATCTGGGTTCTAGGAATAGCTTTTGCTCCAACGATAACTGCAAGAGATGCATCTGGGGTCATAGGTTTCATAAACGCAGGATTTGGTTTACGTTTTACTTTTGCCTTAACCACTTTTTTGGTTGCTTTTTTAGCAACTTTTTTAGTTGCTTTCTTGGCAACTTTCTTAGTTGTTGCTTTTTTGGTTGCTTTCTTTGCTACTTTCTTAGTTGCTTTCTTTTTAACTGCCATTGATACCTCCGAGTAAATAACAGATTCTTTGTTTATATAACTGGAAACTATTTCCTTTTCCTAACCTTCTTCGTGCCATCAAAAACTTTAACCCATTCTACAATCTGGCCATCTTCACCCAATACGTTCTGGGTTTTTTCGTAGCCATGGCTTTCATTCAAAGAGTACATTCTAAAGTTATCTATTCTACAATAATGCCTAATCTCGCTTAACTTTTTAACACTGGCAAATTCTTCTAAAAACTCTTTGATCCTATGAGAATAACCACTTCCATGGTAATTCATTTTTACAGCAGTATTCTTACTCAATAATACTTTCCCGTCAATTTTCAAAAACAGTGCCGCTATAATTTCCTTATCCAGCTGACATGCATATAGTTGCCATCCATCTTTTACTTCCCTTTTGATTTCACTTAGATTCCAATGAAAATCCGGTGTATCACTAAAGGCATCAATGGTGTGATCAAAAATATCCCGAATATCCTTATCCGTCTTAGCTTGCTTAAAATTTAAGTTAACTGTTTGCTCACTCATAATTTCAATAAATCATCCCTAACATATTCTTGTTTTCACACCTACGTATCGAATCTTTAAAATATTATAACCTTTTGCTTTATTACTCGGCAAGAACATTTCTTTTCTTTGATATTTTAATTCTGTTTCTTTGGAGCATCTAATATAATATTGCTATGAATGTAACCGATACCACCGCACTAAAATCATCACCACGATCCCTCTTGGTCGATCTCATAAGGGGATTAGCTGTTTTTTTAATGATCATCTTTCATTTTTCCTATGATTTAAATGCGCTGGGCTTTGTGATCATTAATCTACAAAACAACCCCTTTTGGTACTTTTTCCCCAGAGTAATTGTTTTTTTATTCCTTTTTTGCACAGGGATTTCATTAACCTTCGCCCATTTAAAAAAGTTTATCCCTTCCAAATATCTCAAGCGAATTCTGCTGCTTTCTGGGTGCTCACTACTGGTATCTCTAACATCCTACATACTATTTCCAGAAAAATGGATTTATTTTGGTACCCTTCACTGTATAACCTTCTTAAGCCTAGTGGGGCCAATTTTCATTCATTATCCCCGCATTTCATTATGTACCGGCATTATTTTCTTTTTATGTGACTTTATGGGCTTCGAAGGAGCATGGATTAAACTGGGACATCCTTCTATGGATTATATTTCTCCGTTTCCTTGGATGGGTGCTTTTTTAATTGGGATAGCTACCGCTCATGTGCAGTCTAGCCGATTCTGGTTCCTAATAAAAGAGGTCCACCAAGTTGGCAAGATTTTTCTTTTCTTAGGGAAACATTCACTACTGATTTATTTGATTCATCAACCCATTATGTTTGGACTTTTGTGGGGAATAAGATATTTATTTTTTACCACCTGAATCACTTTCATTTTTTTCAATAAAGGCCTGGTTTTTTTGTTGAAATTCGGCTTTATCTTTTTCCCTTTGCTCGTTAACACTTTCAAAGAAGAAATCATTTACAAACAAACGAATACTTTTCTTGCGATCTTCCCCCACTGAATGAATAAGGGCATCGTAAGCAAATTCCCCAGCCTTGCTGGCTCCTTCTTTCAGTTTTTTTTCATCAGGAGGAAGTATATAAATGGATAATGGTATAGGTTCATCAAAACGATAAGTTTTTAATTCCAGGGGGGTATCAATTTTAAAACCAACTTCAGATTCAGTCATTCTGGTCATGGTGACTTTGTATCTGGCTTCGGCAAAGCTCAGCTTGACATTTTTCTTAATCTCGTACTTTTGCTCCTCAAAATCTTCTGCTTTCAAATTTCGGTATTTTTCTGGATTTTCTTTTTTAAGTTGAGTTATTTTAGCACTCACTAGCTGCTTATATCTTTTTTCATTTTTTTCTTCGTGCATCTTGGCCATACCTAAAATAAAAGGTAAGTTAATCCTTTCCTTGACCACTAACACCTTCGGATAACCAAAAGTGTTTCTAAAGGATTCCGAATCGTAAGAATCGCAGTTAAAAATAACAATAAAAGGTTGATATCGCTCTTCCTCTTTTACTTTTTTTATCAAGTTTAACAGCTGATTTACCGCAGAAAATGGATCATCGCTTTCTTCTATAAAATCTTCGCCATCAGGTTTTTCTACAGCTTCGCCTTCTTCCTCAGGTTGCTCGTCATAAAAATACTTAAAAGCAATAATATCCGGTCTTACTTTATCAATCACCCATAGTTCTTTGTCCAAAGCAGTTTGGGTTCTTATAATATAGGGACGTCCTTCAAGTGATTTTGACAATTTTCCTAAAACATCCATATCCATATCAACTAAGAGAACCTTGGTTTTGGGAAACTTATAATCGTTTAAATGATCAAGCACCCAGTCACGATGTTTTTTCTTGGCCTGTTCTAAATCCAGTTGATACTCGGCAATTCTCTCCCTTTTCATTTTTTCAACGATTTTGGGATCAATTTCCTCTTTAACTTCGGCTTTCTCATCCTGGCTATTTTTACCATTCTTTAGCTGTTGAGCCTTATTTTTAACCCGCTCTTCTATTTTTTTTACTTCTACCGCTTCTTCTTTTTGGGCCTTATTCTCTGCTTCATTGGGAGCCTGGGTCTTGTTTCGTACTATCTCAAGCCCTTTTTCATCAAACAGAGGTTCATCTACAAAAACAAAATCCAAATCATACCCATACATGGCATCGTAGTAGAGGTTTTTATTATAAATTTGCTTGACCACATACCTACTGGAAGGAACGATATTTTTGGGAAGATAATTTCTAAGTTCAATAACCTGGCCTTTTTCCAACCGAATATTTCCCTCAACATGTAAACCGGTGGCAGAAATAGATAGAATTTTAAAATCGACTACTAAATCCATATTCTCACTAAATTTGGCTTCAACAAATTCAGGTTTAATGGCATCAGAAGGAAAAGCTACGCACATCGGATCATAAACCAGATCATGATATTCAGCACATTTTATATGGGTAAAACTAAGCCCTGCCGAACGGCACGGGTGGATCATGTTAGGTGATTCGATAAGACCCACAACCGGAACCTTATGAAACCGAATGTCTTGAGAAACCAAAAATGCTATATCCAAAAGTTGTTCAGTGCGCTCAGTGACATCGATATAAACGATGTTGGGTTTTAAACTTAGTACGTTAATGAACATGCCATAATAATTATCCTCTTCAAAACCCCATAGTTCATGAAAATCAAATTCATATTTATCTGACTGATATAAATTTATATATCTTTGACGAATATTATCAAAATACTTATTATCATTTCCAATATAAACAACTACTCTGATTTCTTTACCTGATTTATCTTTGCCCGATTTATCTTTTTCTGCCATAGTTCCTTCGTTATAGGAATATTATAACATTAGATTTTATTTGAATGGTATAGAAATTAATTGCTTGTAGTCATCTTAAGAGAAAAAACTATCGGGTTTAGATTTCAAAATCGTCGTATGTCTGATTAAATTCCTCATCATATTGTTTAAAAAAATATTTCCTAACAAAATACTGCCCTGACCGAACCGTTTCAATAAAAGTGTATTCTTCTAACTTTCTTAGCGAAGAATGCACTTCTTCTAAGGATAAACCGAGTGTTTTTGCCATTTCGGTGTGACTTAGAAGTTGAGAAATCCCATAAACCTTGTAAAGATTGGGCCGGCACCAAACCTGACGGTAGAGAAACATTAAAACAATAATCTCAATACGAGTTAACTTATAATTTTTTAGAATTTCATCGAAAAAGATATCTGGGATTTGGGAAGTAGAGGCCCTTTTTAGCTCCTGGTGCTCTTGCGTAGAGATCAAGCTCTTCCTTCTTTTCGATTTGTGATCTGCAAGTATACTATGTAAGTCAGGCATCACACATCCTTTGTTGATATCATAAAAAGCCCGATTATAGTCTGCCACAAAGCGGGAAACTTTTCCAGTTAATTTTATTTAGGCAGTTTTTGCCGGGATTCATGATAACTTTTTAGCATCAAACAGATACTCAAAACTTTTCTAGATTTAGGGGGAACCTCCTCAATAGCATTTAAATCTCGGGGATAAAAGCTAAAAATCTCCTCCCATAATCGATAACTCAATCTATAGGGACGATCAGGAAGCAACTTAAGATATGCGACCATCAGCAACGCATTTCTTTTATATGATGTATAAAGGTCACTTATTATTACCAGATCTTTTTGGTCTGGTAATGGCAAAAAATTTGCTTGTTGGAGACGGCTTAACAATTTTTCCAAATCTACTTGTACAAGTAAGGCTAACCCATCTCTGAGTCCAAGCATATTTTTCAGAAAATTCTGATTAATTTTAGCATAGCTGGCAAAATCCATAATATTTTTATCCGTATACCAGTTGGAAAAGATCATCCAAACCAGCAAACTTTTTTCATCCTGGAACTGCACAGTCTGAGTGTTTGATAAATCCTCTTTATTTAAAAGAAAAAAAAGTGGTGACAAGCTCGGATTATAGGCGATGGAAGCTGTTTTAACATAATGAAAAAAAAGTTTAAAAAATTTCAACGCATTGGTCTTAAATGCTTCTTTCAAAAAATAGGAATGCGTCAAATGTTCCATATTAAACTTATGTAAATTTAAACTTATCTCGCTGGAAAACTTAAACTCGGTATTGATAGCAAATCTAAGTAATCTTAGAAAACGAATTGGATCCTTAAAGAAATGAGCTCCGCAAGGCCTTAAAATCTTCTTAGCAATATCGCCTACACCATTAAACGGATCAATTAATTTAAGTGTATGATTTTCTAAAAATTCAAAACCTATAGCATTCATGGTGAAGTCTCTGCGAGCAAAGGACTTTGCATAATCCAAATTACTTATGAGCGAAACTGCAAAATCTTTATGATTCCATTTTTGCTTATTTTCATCATATCTTTCCGCCCGGGGTGATGAAAATTCAAAATTTTTACCGCCATACGAAAACTTTATAATTCCAAATTCTAAAAACTCAATTTTTAAACGAAATTTTTTTTTAAGATTCTCAGCTAAATCAGTCATCGACTGCTTCCAAGCATCTTCTTTTACACTCTCCAACTTACGTAATTCAAAGTCCAAATCATCGGTAATTTTTTGATACAGAAAATAATCCCGAACAGCTCCTCCGACCAAGGTCAAAATAAAGCCTTTTAACTGGATAAAATTTAAAAGCTTGATAACTTCTTTGGGAAATAAGCTATCAATTGGCGGGATAGAAATATTACAAGAATCGGTCATAATAATCTTTTTTTATTTTCAACCAGGCGATCTATGGTTTCTCTTATTCTTAAAAAATCCAGACCCTCTTTATGATACACAAGATAAAATTTATCATCATCCACCTCATACTTGCTACCTAATCTGGAAATTTTGTCCTTATAGTATGATCTATTTAAAACATGCGTTGGGATAACCGCAATTCCAAGCCCGTTATGAACAGCTTCTAGCATTTTGCCGTGAGAATTGATTACCAATCTCACATTAACATGATCAGGCATGCCTCCCAAAGCCATTTTGCACCATTTAGCATGTAGATGATCGTGAGATTCAAAGAGAATAGTTGGGACACTGCCAAGACTCTCCAAAGTCACATTTTCTCCTAATTTAAATTTATTATCGTTAGGATACACTAATGCCAGTTTCTCTTGAATAATATAAATTCGCTCGCCACTACATTTAGATAGAGCTGACTCCGGCAAAACCAGAAAGTCTAAATGACGTCCTTCAAAAGATTTGAGTAGATCTTCTTCAAAACCAAATTTCACTTCAACTTTAAGTTCAGGAAAACTTTCTGATAAAGATAGCATCTCATATCCAAGCCAGCTCTTCCCAATACCAGTAAGTGTTCCTATTCTTATGGGTCCACTCATCTTATCCTTGTCATGTCTGATTTCATCTACGGTATTATTCAATTGAGTTATGAAAGTTGAAGCTAAATGGTGCAGTTTTTCCCCTTCATTGGTAAGCACAGCCTTTTTACCCAAACGATTAAAAAGCGTCACCCCCAATTTGATTTCCAAATTTTTAATACTCTGACTAATTGCTGACTGGGTGACACCTAATTCGTCTGCAGCTTTAGAAAAACTATTCCCTTTAGCAACGGCCACCAGAGTCTGTAGTTGGGAAATTTCAAGCATAATAATCATCCTGTAAATAAAAATTAGATATTATAGAAAATAATACAATTTTTCTTATTTGGACATCTATTGATGAATATTTTATTAAAAATATCTTCCATGAACTTCCTTTACAATCCCCAAAATATACATTAAAAACTTTAAGATCGTTTTGAAAATTGAAGTAGTGGAGATATCAGCTAAAGATGAGTGATCAATTATCAAAGAAAGACCTCTACGAGTCGGTGAAGACTTTAGTCGAACTTAATCAACCTCACATCCATTTAAATCAGCATAAGCTTTTTACCCTCTTTAGTATTGCTTTCCAATATATGCTCTTTAGATCCACTAAAGTACCAGGTGCCTTTATTTTAAGAGTGGAAGACAGCCAGTTGGTTGATAAATTACAAAGACGGGCCAAAGATCCATCTACTCGAAAATTTCTGCAGGCCCTTACATTGCCTCGTAAATTAAAATATAATAACTCGTTTTTTTATCTAGATTTTTTTAATACAGCTACCTGGAATCTCACTAACGATATTCCCAAAGAAAAAATTCAAGGGGCCATAATCGTCAAAAATAGCTCCACGCGACCAATGAACGAAATTCCGATGGAAGACGAATCAGATCCAATGGAAACATCGTTATCCAATCTTCCCAAGGATTACTACTATAATGTTTTAAAAGATATTGTTCCCAAAACGATCTGCATTGCTTTTGATTATGAATTTGATGGTGCCTACAAACTCAATTTTCCATTTATTAAAAACAAAGCTACCGTGATTAAAGGTGTTAAAATTGCGTCAGATGTTGACTTAGATAAGCTTGATTCTTAACCACTTTGCAATTTGCAATAACTTTATTTTACTTAATCGACAAAAGCGGTAATAAAATCTTAAATGTAGAGCCTTCACCTAATTTGCTCTTTGCACTTATTTTACCACCAAACGATTCCGTTATTGACTGACAGATTGAAAGACCCAGCCCGGTTCCTTTACCAGGAGCTTTGGTAGTAAAAAATGGATCAAACAATTTAGGAAGATAATCTTCTGGAATACCCGCACCGTTATCAATAATTTCGATGACCAAATTATTACCATAGTTGTGAGTATTAATTTGAATCAAACCATGTGGTCGACTTTCAAGAGCATCTTTAGCATTATTAAGTAGATTGACAATTACTTGCTGAAGCTTACCTCTGCTGGCACAAATTTTAAAATTAGGAGCCTTCAACCCAGTCATTATCTCGATATTGTCATTTTTATAAACACCCTTTAAAAATAATAAAGTTTCATTAATAACAGAATGAACATCTACCCCCTCACAATTTTCTGGGTCTTTTTTGGCATAAGTCTTAAGTCCTTTAATAATTAAAGAAACCCGGTCAACGGCACTCCTGATCATTTTAGTGGTTTTAAAAAAATCTTGCTCCGCTAAATTTTTGCAACGCCCCTCAATGAGGTCCACCGCCCCCACAATAATGGCCAATGGATTATTAATTTCATGGGCCACTCCTGCTGATAAAGTTCCCAACGTCGCCAACTTTGAAGCATGAAATAACTCCACTTGCAATTGCTCTTTTTCTTTTTCCATCTGTATACGCTTAGTAATATCTGTGAAGATAGTGGAAAAATAGTATTTCTTACTGGAATAAGCCTGCACCCTAAACCATTTATCTAAGGGTAAGGAATACTGTTCAAATTCGGTTTGATTAACATTTAAGGCGACCTGACCATAGCATTTGATCCAATCAAAATCTCCACTTACTATGTCAGGCTGTACTGACTTAATAGTTTTACCCAGGATATTGGCAGCTTTTAAACCGGTTAATTTTTCAAACTCTTCATTTATCTCTAGAAATTCATAATCAACGGGATTTTTATGATTATCAAGAATAATGCGATGATAGGCATACCCAAATGGAGCAGTCATTAACATTTTTTTATAGAATAAATCTTCCATTTATAAGTCACAGTTTAAATAGGCATTCATCACCCAAACTTATTTAATTATAAGGTCTTCCATTATCAATTCCTATCTAAAAATCAAAAAAAAAACGTATACAATCATCTTTGTGATTGTTATTTTTATAACACTAAATTATTTTTTCAGGATGATATTGCATGATTAAGAGAACACTTAGAAGATTTATACTTCCTTTCTCCACCAAATTGGAGCGAGTAAAAATTATCCAAACCATTATTGCTGAAAAAAAAGCTAAAACATATTTGGAAATCGGAGTTGATCAGGGAAAAGTCTTTGAAATCATCCACGGCCCTTTAAAAATTGGAGTTGATCCCGTCGCTCCCGCTAAAAAAGTTCAACAAGTTTTAGATAAAAAAAATATTTATTTTCAAAAGACCAGCGATGATTTTTTCATGATAGATGCTCCCGTTATATTAAAAAACAGAAAAATTGATGTAGCTTTCATTGATGGACTCCATGAATATAAACAAGTTCTACGTGATATTGAAAACACTCTTAAGTATCTGGCACCAGATGGAGTTATTTTAGTTCACGACTGTAACCCCTGGTCCAAAGCTGCTGCGATCAGAGCACTCTCCTTTGATGAAGCCATCCACATAGCCAAAAGAGATAATTACCCCGATTGGGATGGCGGTTGGACTGGTGACGTGTGGAAATCGGTTGCTCATTTAAGAAAAAACAACTCGAACTTAGATATTTTTGTTCTAGATTGTGACTGCGGCATCGGAGTTATTCGCCAAATGACTTCTTCAAACCAAACACCTAAATTCAAAGAAGTTGAATCACTAACCTATGACGACCTTGCGCTCAATCGCAAGGAATTTTTAAATTTAAAACAGGCCACGTATTTTTATGAATTTTTAAAGGAGATACGCTGATGCAAACCGAGACATCCTCATTTATTGCCATCCTCGGCATATCAGATAATGAGGACCGCTACTCATATAAGGCTTACAAAAAACTTTTAGAAAATGGTTATAAAAACTTAATTGGTATAACCCCCAAAAACATATCTCTACCCGCAATCGAAACCGTGAAAACATTAGCAGAAATAAAAAAACCAATACATACCCTAACCATCTATCTCAGTCATGATAAATTAGATGACCTCACCGAATCTATCATCAAATTATCACCCAAAAGAATTATCTTTAATCCGGGAACGGAAAACGAAAAGCTAATAAAAAAAGTAACCTCACACAATATAGAAATTATTCGAGGTTGCACATTAGTCTTATTATCTACTGATCAATTCTAAAGGCCTTCCAAGGATGGGGTCAAACTTCATTAAGTTGGTCCAAACAAAAAAGGAATTTGCCTTGATCGTTTGTTTAAAGTGTCTATAGATTTGATTATGGATATATTCTGATAGGTGCCTATTCAGGCCCTTATATTGAGGTTGGCGAAGGTAGGACTAATGTGACAAACACTTTGGTCGCTGATCAAGGCCAAAACCCGGTTACCAACCATCCTTGATCTTAAATGTGCACATCACATGCCAAAAATAACTGAGCAAAAAACAAAGATTTAGCTCGTTTTTGGCATGATCAAACCCCACTGGTTTCTTTTGACACTTATTTGGGGTCAAAATATTATAAAAAGAGAGATTTTGTTTCGCAGAGCGTCTTAGATGGCTTTCATTAAGACTTTTTTGATCATTTCAAAATAGTTTTTAGCTTTTTCCATATCTAAATCTGTTTCAAATGAAAAGCGGATCGAATTATTAGATTTGTTTTCATCAACCCCGTAGGCTATCAACACTCTGTTAGGCCCTAAAACGCCGGACGAACACGCCGAACCAACACCAACCTCTAATCCGTTCATATCAAATATATTTAATAGATCCTGCCCTTTTTTATCATTTAAAAAAAGGCTTATAGTATTAGTGCAACGGTTAGTGGAATTTTTGCCAACCACAAAACCTTGAGGTTTTACTAATTGATCCAAATTATCTTTTAAATAATTTATGGCCGCCAGACTTTCAGCATAATCATAACTTTTCATCGTTTCCGACAAGGCCAGATAGACTGAATATATTCCCGTGGTATTTGGAGTTCCGGGTCTACTGTGAAGCACACCCTTGGCGCCATTTACCAGATATTGTATTGGGTAATCTTTTTTATAAAAACTAAATCCTACGCCGGTTAAAGATCCAAATTTATGTCCTGAATAAGTATAGGCATCCAACTGGGGAGATAGTTGATTCCAGTCTTTAATTTTACATACCGATTGGGTAGCATCAACATGAATAAAAGCACCAGTTACCTGTTTAATTTTAACTGCCTCCATCAAGGGCCAAATGATCCCGGTTTCATTGTTAACCCAGGTAAAATTTATAATTATTTTCCCTTTAAGGGTTTGAATAAAGCTTATCAACTGGTCAGTTTGAAGTTCCCCATCACTATTCACTAATGTTTTCAAGTGAAGGTTTATTTTATAATGATCTGTAATATTTTTAATTTTATAGGCAGAGGAATGATCAGTTTCAAACAGAATCAGATGTTTTTCCCCATCCCCTTGATTCAATTCATTAATAATAAATGTATTAATACCTTCTGTCGCACCTGAGTGAAAAAAAACTTTGTGAGTCGAACCAAGCTTAAAGGTGTCGAATAAAAAATTTTGGGTTTCTCTAATCAACTTTAGCGACTTCTTTCCGGAAGTATGTAGCGAATTAGGATTAGCTACAAAAAAATCCCCGCTGGTAAACCATTTAATTACTGATTTAGCCAGCGGGGACGACGAATTATAATCAAAGTAGTATCTTTTATTGGTTAACTTCACCAAAAGGACTTCTTATCAAGCTATCAACATTACTTCTTTCTTCCGAAACCACTGTAGTTTCTTTTTGATTCAAAATCTCTTGTGTAAAATTGGGCTGTTCCCTTTTTTCTATTTTAATATCTTTAGACTTTCTCATAAGATCTCCAAGAGAAGTTGTCTCAAGATATTCTTTCATGATGATACCAAGATTTTGAAAGTAATTTCTAGATAGCTGATATTCAACCGTGTCAGCTTTTTCAGATTCACTACCAATGATGTCTTTAGCAGGATTGATGTTCTCGCCTACACAATCAAGCACGTCTCTAATCGTGATTTGATCCATAGATCTTGATAGAACATATCCACCACCTGGTCCTCTAACAGACTTGACTGCTTGGCCATTTCTAAGCTTTCTAAAAAGCTGCTCTAGATAATGTAGTGAAATGTTTTGTCTTTGTGAAATTTCCTGTAACCGAACTGGATTTCCGTTACTGTTTGATGTTAAATCCAGCATCGCCCTAATTGCATAACGTCCTTTTGATGTAAGTCTCATTGGTCTCCTCCATAATCCAATAAAGCCCGTAAGCTAAGTTTTTATTAAATGCATGTGCTGCCTTTTGGAGAAAAATATCCATATTTTTCTTTCTCACTGAAATTTCAAACCAATCATTTTTACAAGATCAGTTTGTTTCAACATGATTAGTATGACCCGACCAAAAGGGTCAAGTCAAACAAATTTTATTAAAAAAAAATTTAATTTTTTGCGCACTTTATTTTTCCTGACAAGAAAATTTTTTATTCTTTAATTACGGACAGTTATGCACCATTCACACTAATGTACAGGATGCTTTTTTTGCTAATAAAAAGTGATCTGATTAATTCTGTCGGAATATATTTCCGAGTTCAATCGGACCGTTTTCAATCAAGAACATATAAACTAAAAACGCGTTCATCCTGATTAATATTATTTTGTTTTTTCAAAATATTTATTTCTAATTCATAAATCGTAAATGAAGAACTTAACTCTTTTTTAATATCACGTAACCAATTTATTCCCCATTCAATAAAAAAATAATTTTTGCCCTCAATGTAAAGGGGGATTTCTAAGTGAATTATTTCGGAAGATTTTTGGATTCTAAAAAAATCTGCATGCACAAAATTTTCCATTTCATTAATGATTGAATAAGTAGGACTAGACACATATTCATCACTATGATTGGTAATCGTATTGGCAAAATATTTTGAGAAAGTGGTTTTTCCCGCCCCCACTACTCCAGTTAAAATAACCGCCATGGGCGTTTGCGTATAATTTAATAAATCTTTAGCAATGAATTCTAGATCATTTTCCGCTTGGCAATTCCAACTTTTTATTATTTTTTTCCCCATCCCCATTAAACCAATTCTCTTTTAACCACTTTAACAAGGGCTTCGCAAACTTTTTCCACTTCCTGAAAATCTTCTCCTTCGACCATGATCCGACAAAGATATTCAGTTCCTGAATATCTAAGCAGCACTCTACCCTTTCCAGCAAAATTACTTTCAATAGTTTTTACAGCATTTTGCAATCCAGGAACTTCCTCGAAGGGTATCTTTTTTTCAATCTTAACATTTTTCAATATCTGCGGGTAAAGCTTAATATCATCTACCAACTGACCAATGGGTTTCTTATAGCGCTTCAAACATTCCATCACAATCAGTGCCGCTAAAATGCCATCTCCTGTAGTGGCATAGTTTTTAAAAATCAAATGTCCCGATGGTTCTCCTCCCAAAATCGCGCCAGACTCTTTTAAATATTCCATTATATAGCGATCTCCCACTTGGGTTCTATGCAGCTTAAGCCCAATGGATTCTAAATATTTTTCCAGGCCTAGATTAGTCATGACCGTGCCCACCACCGTATCACCTTTTTTAATCTCACCTTTATCCAGCATCAGCTTAGCTGAAATACCGATGATCATGTCTCCATCAATTATTTTTCCATTTTGATCAATTACGATGAGCCTATCAGCATCTCCATCCAAGCAAATACCAAGGTCCGCCCGATATTCGACTACTTTTTCCTGGCATGTTTCAGGATAAAGAGAACCGCAATTCTCATTAATATTTTGTCCGTTGGGATTATCGCCAATGCAAATAACCTCTGCACCTAGCTCTTCAAAAATCATAGGCCCTACTTTATAACTGGCTCCATTAGCGCAATCTAAAACCATTCTGGTTCCAGATAAATTATAGACCTGCGGAAAAGTATTTTTTACTTGAACAATATATCGCCCGATCACTTCATCCAACCGTGTGGCCCGCCCAAGTTCTGAACCAGCCACGGCAGGTATCAATTCAGGATTCAATATCATTTGTTCTAATTCCAACTCCACACTATCAGGTAATTTGTATCCCTCTCCATCAAATATCTTTATTCCATTATCCTCATACTGGTTATGTGAAGCAGAAATCATAACCCCAGCATCAGCTCTCATCGAGCCCGTAACAAAAGCTACACCTGGTGTAGGCAACGGGCCGGTTAAGACGACTCTTCCACCTTGTGAACATACTCCCGAAGAAAAGGCCAGTTCCAACATATAACATGAAAGCCTGGTATCTTTTCCGAGTACAATTAGCGGTTGCTTGTTTTTCCCTGAAGTTTTTTTAAAATAGTAGGTAACCGCTCTGCCAAGCGCCATTGCTACCTCGCATGTCATTGGATATATGTTTGCCTTACCGCGTATTCCATCTGTACCAAACAATTTTCTTTTGCCCATCTCAATACTCCCAACAACTATTCATATAGTAAAATAGTAAAATAAATTACGTCATTATATAGCAGCAAAAATAAAAAAGGTCTAATCCTTAAAAAATAAAAAACGTTTATGAAATGTTTTTTTAAGGATTGCAACTTAATTAACAAGAAATGATAAGCCTAGAAACTTGACAAAAATGAAAGTACTATCATTCTAAGATAGAATTTAGTTTATAAAAATTTAATTAATAACGGAGATATTATGACTTGGTTTAAACGAATGACCTTTTTTGCTCTGGTAAACTTAGGTATTATCGTAATGCTTTCTATTATTTTGAATTTACTTGGAGTCAAACCATATCTATCCGCATACGGAATTGATTACTCATCGCTTTTCATCTTCTGTCTGGTATGGGGCACAGGTGGAGCTTTTATTAGTTTATGGATATCAAAATGGATGGCCAAAACGGTCTACGGAGTAAAGATTTTATCCATGACCGGACCATACAATCAGCTGGTCATGAAAGTGCATGAGCTATCCAAAGCCGCCGGGCTAAGTGTAATGCCTGAAGTTGGAATTTATGAATCCCCTGACATTAACGCTTTTGCTACCGGCCCTTCAAAGAACAACTCGATGGTGGCAGTATCCACCGGACTATTAAATAAAATGAATCAAAACGAAATTGAAGGAGTGCTTGGACACGAAGTCTCCCATATAGCCAATGGTGATATGGTGACGATGACTTTAATCCAGGGAATCATGAACGCTTTTGTCATGTTTTTTGCTCGTATTGCCGCATATCTTCTTGATTCCGCCTTAAGAAAAGATAATGATCGTGATGGAGGACTCGGTTTTTTTGGTCACATGATGGCAGTCTTTTTCTTTGAAATAATCTTTGGTTTAATTGGAACCATGATTGTAGCATTCTTTTCAAGAATTCGAGAATTTCGCGCCGATAAAGGGAGCGCTGATTTAGTTGGTAAACCCAAGATGATCGCCGCGCTTGAGGGACTCAAGCGAAATTATCATGTCTTACAAGAAAGCACCAAAGAAAACAAGGCCATTGCTGCACTTCAAATTTCCAACAAATCAAAATTTATTGCATTACTTTCTACGCATCCTGATTTAGACCGAAGAATTGCGGCATTAAAAAACTAAGCAGCTTTCTTATCCACGATCTTAATGCTTTCTAAAACATCTCGGCTTAACAAGAGCTTTTTACGAAGTGCCTCTCTGCTGATACCCATAGTTTTAGCGGCTTGGGATTTGTTGCCATTTAATCTTTTAATCTCAGCAAGAATCATTTCTCTTTCAATGATCGCCACGCGATCTTTTAAACTAATCGAGTGATCACTGACAAAGGGAATATCACCAAACATACTAACCTTTTCCGACGTATCAAACAGTGGTGCTGAATTATTAGTTAGTTCAAACTCAGTGATAATATGAGCTTTAGGATTATAGAGTACGGCCCTTTCCACACAATGTTTTAACTCTTCAATATTTCGAGGCCAGTTGTGATTGCCCAATTTAGAAATGGCCCGAGTGGAAAAACTTTTAAGTAACAATCCTTGACGTTTACACTCGTGCCTTAAAAAATAATCAACTAGAAGTGGTATATCTTCTTCCCTTCGCCTGAGTGGCTCCAAATGAATATATGATCGATTTAAAAAATAATAAAGATCACGGTGAAATTCCCCATCGTCCACCATATGATCCAAATTATCACAAGTAGTGGCAATCACTCTTACATCCAAAGTCAAATTATCCATATTAGGTATTTTTCGGTTAACCAATACATCAAAAAGCTTTTCTTGAAATGCCATTGGTAACTTGGATATATCCCTGAGAACGACGGTTCCGCCTTTACATTTACTTAGGTATGATCCCGCTCCCCATAACTGATCTTCAACTTTTTCCATATTTTTTTCAGAGCATTCAATGACTTCAAAGGGTTGAAGTCCTCTTTGCCCTTCAAAATGTAAAATTTTAGCGAATAAAGTCTTCCCAGTTCCGACCTCTCCCATAATAACTACAGGGGTATCTAGATCTTTTAATTTGATCACATTGTTTCTAAGCGATTTAATATGCGGAGTATTTCCAATCATGGCATTATCTCTGGCCCTTGGATTTGAAAATTTTCTGATCAGCGAATTTTCGGTTATTGGATTATATTGATGAAAGACTGCGGAAAAAATAAGTGACAAAACTTTCATAGTTTTTTCATCTTCTACTGTGAACAAATCCTGGTTCTTCTTATTTAAAACCTCAATGACTCCGACTACCTTATCTTCCCGATTATGAATCGGATAACAAATAATAGAGCGTGTTTCGTAATTAAATTTTTTATCAAAAAATTCATTGAATCTGGATTTGTCTTTTAGTGTATCGATATTTAAAGCTACCCCGGTCGTAAATACTGAACCGGCGATACCAAGCCGGTAATCAAAACGCAGATCTTCCTTATTTACACCAATCGCTGAGGCGGCTTCTAATTCATTTTTTTCGGGGTTAATTAAAAAGATAGATCCTCTTTGAGCATTTAAAATTCGCACCACTTCCGAAAGCATGCTATCTACAAACCCATCCTTGTCTGCAAAATTAGTAATATCCTTAAACAGAGACAATAAAAGCGAAAACATTTCAAAACCATCACTGGGTTTAGTATATTTTTCTTTCAATGCAGATTCGACCAAGCAATCTTTTAATCTCTCAGCTGAAAAACTAGAAATAAAATTTTCTAAAAAACGATAAATTTTCTTCTCTTCATCTATCTCCACACCATAAATGAGTTCTTCATCCCCAGTCCCAACTGAAAAGGCACGCACTACCCTACCTACCAAATCAAGATGTACTTTTTTAAATTGTAACGATATATCAAGAGGTGTTCCCACCGATAATCTAGTTTTAGTTTGAAACCCTAGACCCGTCACACTTAAATCCTTAATCCGGGCGTCCTCTATATATTCAGATTTCCCGTTCTGGTTATCCATCTCCACTAAAAAGCGAAGATCATCAGCCTCTTCAATTGGTATTCTAAATGATTGGTAAAATTTAAATTCTGAAAAACTTGAAAGCAACATAACCATCCCCTTTGATGTTATGACATAAAAAATCTCTAGGGATTCTTCGGTACCTTGAGACAAATCTAAAGAAAAATTGCCCACAATGTCTGGCATTTTCTTCAAATTTCTTTTAAATTTAGTAAGTTAAAAAATCTGCCAGGGAGATTACCTGAGTATTTTAATCTTCAAATTTTTCAATATCCACTTTCTGTAACTGGGAATTATCTAAAACATTTAAATCTTTATCAATGACCTTGAAAATTGCTTCTTGAAACAAAACCCAATAACGAGTTGCTTTTAGTGGATCGGAGGAAGGCAATTCGAGTGTATAAGTTGGAATATCCCTTTCATTACCCGCCCAATTGCCCAGGCTTCCTGGGAAAAAAGGATAATTAGAAATACGAAATTTTTTAGAACTTTCACTCATTTGTAAAAGTAAATTACTCGCTTCAGTTCCGACTTTGTTAGTATCTTTTTTAAAATCTCCAGGCCCATCGTAATCTACAAAACTTAAAGGAGAATGTAGCGAAACAATCTTAGTTGGTTTATATCTTTTTATAATATTTACATGAAAGACGGTTTCCGGCTCACTCATGGCATGGTGACCGGGAAAACGTCGCTTATTTTTTTTAAACTTTTTATCCCACAATTTTAGAGCACTTTTATTCCAGTCGTTAGTAGGAAAATTTCTATTGATATCCACTCCGCGATGATTGGTCCTGCTTGGAGCGTCCGCAAAAAAACCGTCAGGATTTACTAGCGGCACCACTACTACCAATTTGTCATGAAAATACGCCGGTGGCTTGACCAATAAAGTGTCTATTAAATCAAAGCAAAATTTAATGGTGGTCGTCTCATCACCATGGACACCACAAAAAAACATCGTGCAATCTTTTTTGTCTGTTTTGTGAGCATTTTCATCACCGAAGACGACCCACATCAGAGGATCACCAAGATATGAATTTCGTACATGATGCCATTGATTTTTTTCACAACGGGCTGAAATCCATCCCAATTGTTCAAATTTTTTCTCAATCTTCTTGCAAAACTCTTTAACCTTAGGCGTATTAATCGCAACCGAAATTTCATCCGTCGGTACTTGTTCAATAATGTTTTCCGGTTGTGCAATCTCCGTACTTGATAATGGAGGTGCGTCCTCTACTGACTGCTGTTTAGCGCATGCACCTCCTAATATGAAGAGGATCAAGATAGTGTGCACAACAAAATATTTTATATTTTCCATAATCAATTGATTACCATATTCAAACAAACAACTTAGTGATAGCATGGCTCAAATTTTTTTAATGGCGTAACAATATTATTAAAAAGTAAGAAATTCAAATGAAAAATTTTATTTTACTCTCTGAACACCCTGACATTCAAAGCTCCTTGCGCCTACTGGAAACCGCAGAATCTCTCAAACTTGCAACCCAAGTAATTAATCCATATGAATCCTTGCTTGATTTATCAGCTTCCACCGGTCAAGACTTAAGTGAAACCCTAGTCATGCATAGAGTTACAGGAATAAAACATCAAAATTTTGATTTAAATTTTTCAGGAATGCTTCAAGCTAACGGAGCAAAAATAATTAATAACCTGGATGCATTTGAAAAACTTCGGGATAAGGAACAACAAGCAGTTTTTTTTCGTTATCATAAAATACCAGTCATCCCCGCTTTTAGTGTAAGAAAACGCCTAACTCAAATAGAAGTTGATCACATTATTGAGAAATTATCGCCTTATCATTTAGATAAAAAAGCTCCTCCCTCCTACATCATTAAAACTACTCGAGGTAATCAAGGTGTCGGCACTAATTTAGTTAACGGTACTAAATCTTTAAAAAGCCTCTTGGAAACTTTATGGGCCATCAGAGATCAAAATTTTCTTATTCAACCTTTTCTTAAAGAAGCTTATGAATATAGAATTTTGACCACTAAAAAAAATGTGCTGGGAGCAATTCAAAGGACACCTGATCAAAATGATTTCCGCGCCAATGCTCACCATGGTACAGCTTGTAGATTAAACAATCTTCCCTCTGGGTTAATCGATTTTGCCCAAAATGCCTTTTTAAAATCAGGCGCCAATTACGCTGCTTTGGACCTGTTTTTATGGCAGGATCAATTTATGGTGGTAGAAATAAATTTAGTACCCGGATTTAGACAAATGGAGCTCGTTACTGGTAATAATGTAGCTAAGGAAATAATCTCAACCGGGCTAAATTAAGAGGAAAATAATGGAAGTTTACAAAACCAAAAAAGACCATCTTCACATTGTCACTTTTCCTGTAGGCGATTTTGCTTCCAATTGTACGGTAATTTATAGTGACGCTACTAAAAACGCCCTAGTTATTGATCCAGGTTTCACCATTGCCCCCGTTAATCAACTCATCCAAAAAAATAAATTAAAAGTCACTCATATTCTCCACACACATGGACATTTTGACCACATAACATCCTCTTCAGAACTTCGGGAGATGACGAAAGCCCCCATTTATCTTCACCCAGGAGATGAACATTTTTTTAAAGACCTCATTCACCAAGCAAGCCTTTTTGGATATTCTCTGAAAATTAATCTTTCTCCTATTGATCACTTTTTAAGTGATAACCAAATTATTGAATTTGACCAGGGAACTTTGTCACTTAAGGTGATCCATACCCCGGGGCACAGCCAGGGGGGATGTTGTTTTTTCACGGATAACTTTGGCTATCCAATGCTTATTGCAGGAGATACTTTGTTTAAACAATCAGTGGGAAGAACTGATTTACCTGGCGGTGATTTTGACCAGATCGTTAGCTCCATTAAAAATAAATTATTCATCTACCCTGATGCTACCGTGGTTATTACCGGACACGGGCCAGTTACCAATATAGGTGATGAAAAAAAATATAATCCCTATTTAACTTAAATATTTCGATTAATCCAAAATGCCAAATCCCTGATCCACCCTGCTTCGGTATTAAGGCAATTAACGTAATATAATTGCCCCCCCTGGGCCAAAGCAAGGGACCGTAATTCCTGATTAATCTCCACTTCAGTTTCCAGGGAGTCCGTTATAAATGAAGGTGAAACCACCACCACTTGTTGGCCTTTATAATTAACGCTGATCAAATCTTCAAGCAATGGCCCTGCCCACTTTCCTTTCCCAAATTTGGATTGAAAGCACATAACAATATTTAGGTCACTTGTTAGCTTTTCTAACTTCTCTTTTAATTTTTGAAATGTTTTTTCACATTGAATCAGATAGGGGTCTTGATGTTTGCTTATTTGCCTTAAAGGAGCACTGTGAAATGAAATTAACACAATATCTATGGCCTGGTTATTACTTTTGATTTCACTGATTTTCCACTCAATCTTTTTTAGTACATTATCGATATAAAAATCTTCTTCATAAAAAGGTGGCAGAAATTTACAATTTAATCCTGTAAAATCCTCGGCAATTCCCCAAGTTGATCTAGAGTATTGAGGAAAAAGAGGAAGCACCACATTTTTCTGAGATGAACTCAACTTCAATATCTGTTCTTTTATATTTTTCTTTCCATAATAAAAAGCATAGTCACATTCAATGTTAAAACGCTTAAGTTCTGTCTGCAGTTTTTCACATAACAACCGAGTCTGCTTGACCAGCAAGAACTCACCTCCATCCCAGATTTTCTCATAACGTTTAAGAAGTTTTTTAACCCGGAACCTCAAAATGATATTTTTAAGAATGGGCAACCAGATAAAATGAGGCAAATCCACCACTTTTTTATTAGATAAAAATTCATAAAGATAAGCTTGAATTGCTTCTTCACTCAGTGCTGCCGGCGATCCAATTTGCATTAAGATAAGTTTACAATCACACTTTCCCATGTAAATCCTCTATGATATAGGACTTTGATTATTAGTTTATATCAATGAAAGGTCAAACGATGATTAGTAAAAGAAATAGCCAAGAATTAGCCAAACTCAATCTAGGCAGCACTAATACACTATACCCAACTCAATACGCTCCAGAAATTCTCGAAAGTATCTCCTGTCTAAATACCACAGATAATGCATGGATAAGCCTCATCTGTAACGAATTTACTTCCTTGTGCCCCAAAACCAATCAACCAGATTTTGCCAAGATCTATATCAACTATATCCCTGCTCAAAAACTGGTGGAATCTAAATCTTTGAAACTTTATCTTTTTAGTTTTAGAAATCATGGGGCCTTTCACGAAGACTGCATTAATGTGATTTGTAAGGACTTATTTAAGCTTTTACGGCCTAACTTTATAGAAGTCATTGGCGAATTTTCCCCAAGAGGTGGTATAGCTATCTGGCCTTATTGTTCACAATCTTCATCCTCTTTAAAATATAAAAAATTAAAAGCGAAAAGGTTAGAAGATTATTTCCCTGGCAAATATTCAAAAACCTAAGAGTAGGCACAAAAAAAAAAGTGTTGTGATCAAGCAACTGAAAACAACACTCTATATGCGATATAACTTCTAAATGACCAATTCAGGTCCCTCTTTCAGAGTTATTCGATAATTTCTAATACTGAACGTTTTTTGAGCTTGGTGGAAGCGGCATTTAAAATCGTCCGTAAAGCTCTGGCGGTTCTGCCTTGCTTTCCAATCACCTTACCGAGGTCAGTTTTATCAACCTTTAATTCGATAACCGTGGTCTGTTCACCAGTTATTTCAGTAACGTCAACCTTTTCTGGAATGTCCACTAAAGACTTACTTACGTACTCTATCAGATCTCTAAGTTCAGACATGCTCAAACTCCCACGCTATTAAGACCTAGGTCTTATGTTATTTAACGGTCCCTTTGACCATCAGTAATCACTAGATTTTTACATTATTTTTTTTGAATAAGGATCTTACGGTATCAGAAAGTACCGCTCCTTTATTAACCCAAGCAGAAATTTGTTCTGCTTTAATATTTTTCAAAACTTCTTTTTCGGTTGGAACGTACTGTCCTAATTGCTCTAAGCAACGACTGTCTCTGGCAGAACGTGAATCAATGGCAACAATAGAATAAATAGGTGTATGAACTCTTCCTCTTCGCGCTAATCTAATCTTAATCACAAACAACTCCTAACATTAGTAAAATTTATAGTTGATAATAATAGTGGTAATTAAATAAACCGGCTAATCTTACAAGTCAAGAAGAATATAAAGATTATTAGTATTTCAAAATAGAGTAAATAACTAAAATTAAAGGTTTTTTGAATACAATAGTATTAAACTGTCCAACCGGGATATAATGAGAGAGCTTAGCGTGAAAAATAACCACCGCCCCAATTCCCCTTTCCTTTATTTTTTTTCTTTTTAAAAGAAGCATCACTTGATGTCTGCCTGAAACCTTTTTGCGGGCCCATTCCTGGTACACCTCCCGGCATCCCCATTCCACTCATGTCAGGCATACCACCTTTCATCATCTGCATCATCGGGCCAATCATTTTTTCCATTTGCTTAAATTTTGTTATGAAATCTTTAATAGATACTTCTGGATTTCCCGAACCTCTGGCAATCCGTTTAATCCGAGAGTCGTTTAGAATTTTATAATTATCTCTTTCTTCCTTAGTCATGGATGAAATAATGACTTTGATTTTTTTCATTTCGCTTTCGGCGGGGCCTAGATCTCCGATATCTCTTAGCATTCCCCCCATTCCAGGAATCATTTTCATTATGGAGGTAAGTGGACCTAATTTGGAAATCATATTCATCTGATTGAGAAAATCATCAACTGTAAATTTATTTTTCTCTAGACGCTTCATCATTTTTTCAGCTTCTTTCTCGTCAATTGCTTCTTCTGCTTTTTCTACTAATGATAAAACATCTCCCATATCTAGAATTCTGCCGGCCAAACGATCTGGATGAAAGAGTTCAAGATCTTTCATCTTTTCTCCAGTGGAAATATACTGAATGGGTACTCCACTTACATATTTTATGGAAAGCGCTGCCCCTCCACGGGCATCTGAATCCATTTTGGAAAGCACCACCCCGGTCAATCCAATGGAATCATGAAAAGTTTTGGCCACGTTAACAGCTTCCTGACCAGTCATAGCATCGGCTACCATTAAGACTTCTGGTTTAAAAAGATTAAGTGCTTCTTTGACACCTCGAAGTTCATTCATTAAATGCTCATCAACATGGAGCCGACCAGCTGTATCTATAATAGCGACATCAATTTTATTATCAGTGGCGTATTTCATTGCACTAAGAGCAATTTCTTTGGGAGAAGAAGACAGGTCTGAATCAAACCATTCTACGTCCATAGATTTAGCAAGCGTTATAAGTTGATCTTTAGCCGCTGGCCTGTAAGTATCGGCGGGAACTAAAAGTACACTTTTCTTTTTCTTTTTTCGCAGATGCAAAGAAAGTTTGCCTGAAAAAGTAGTCTTACCTTGTCCATTAAGTCCAACTACCAGTATCGGCAAGGTTCCCTTTCTTTCCAGGTTGGGTTCCGTATTGGCACTACCCATAATACTTGCAAGTTCGTCGTGAACAATCTTAATAAATTGCTCCTGAGGATTCACGCCGGCAATAACCTTCTCACCAATGGCCTTCTCTTTTACTGCAGTTACAAAGTTTTTAACTACTTTAAAATTAACATCGGCTTCAAGTAGGGCCGTTTTAACCTGACTTAAGGCTTCTTCAATATTATCTTCACTGATCTTGTGTTTGCCCCTTATTACTTTAAAGGCGTCTGAGAATTTTTCGCTTAAAATATCAAACATTCCACTTTCCTTTTCAATAGATGTTTTAGAGTATATAACATGTTTTTATAAAATTGCACAGATGGTCTGGGCCAACTTCTTTTTCCACAACCTGTTATAAAAAATGATGGAATATAACTTTTCCAATAAACTACAAGAAAAAATTGATTATTTAAATCAAAAAAAAACCCCCGTATGCCTGGGACGGGTCAACTTCTCTTCCAAACTAATTTTGGCACCACTTGCCAGTATCACCGATGTACCCTACCGGTTATTAATGCAAGATCTAGGTTCTGGAGGATCGGTCACTGAATTGATATCCTGCCATGGTATCAACTATAATAACGAAAAAACCATCAAGATGCTAAAAATTAATGAAGCCGAAAAGAATGTAGGTATCCAACTTTTTGGTGAAAATCCGAACGATATGGCCAAAGCCGCCGTATTTTGTGAAAAGCTTGGGCCTCATTTTATTGATATAAATGTTGGTTGCCCGGTGAAAAAAGTGGTGGGAAAAGGAGCTGGGGCAGCTCTCTTGAAAGATCTCCAACTTCTCCAAAAAATAATTTTAGCCGTGAAAAAAAGTATCTCCATCCCTTTAACCTTAAAAATCAGAACTGGTTGGTCTAAAAACGAATTGGTGGCCCAAGATATTGCCGATATGGCCGTGGACGAAAAAATTGAATTTATTTGCTTGCATGGCCGTAGCAAGGATCAACTTTATAGTGGATTTGCCAATTGGGATTACATTGAGGATATCGCGAAAAATACCAAAATCCCAGTGGTCGGTAACGGTGATCTTCATAACGCTCAATTTGTGCGCATGAAATTACAAACTTCATCTTGTGGGGCCTTTATGCTAGGGCGTGGACCTTTGCGTAATCCTTTTTTATTTTTGGAATCTTTTATCCCAGATACTACTGAGCGTAAGATTTTTTTTACTCCCGCAGATCACTTGGAGGTAATCAACAAATTATATTCCTATATGCAAAAATTTTATGAAAAAGATCGGATTATTGAAATCCAACTAAAAAAACATGCCCTGTGGATAACTGCCGGCTTTCCCGGAGCCAGTGGTCTTAGAAAAAAACTTTTTACTTTATCAGGACACTTAAACGTTCATAATTATCTGGTTGAATATTTCCAATTATTGGAAGACAATATTTCCAAGCATGTTAATCATGATCTACCTTTTTTATCCGGTGGGCATGGTTAAACTTTGTTAGGGACACCAAATGTATTTAAATATATCTCTCTCCAATAAAACTGGTAAGGAAATCAAAAAAGTGCAGGTAGATGAAAAATTCAATCTACACAATTTTTTAGCAACTAATCACTTTTTTATTGAAGACATTAATTTAAAAAAATTCATTAAAGATATAAACCAGGCCTTTAAAAAAAATATTAAGTCGTTTTTATTCATCGATGACAGTCCAGAGCTGATTGAATTTCTGACCGACGAAGCCCATAAACTGGGACACTACGCTGAAGGTTTTATTAATTCTGATGGGGGTTATGAAAGATATATGGCCAACCCCGATGCCTTCGATATTGTGGTTTTAGATTATCGAATGCCCGGAATGGATGGTGGGCGAGT